>Ga0137412_10000080_pt1 | contig 53108 bp, 52 predicted proteins | sample CZODoug2_1_16fun_FD_122160 | JGI IMG/M metagenome (GOLD analysis project Ga0137412, IMG submission 122160) | Vadose zone soil fungal communities from Angelo Coast Range Reserve, California, USA - CZODoug2_1_16fungal (Hybrid Assembly) | ecosystem: Environmental > Terrestrial > Soil > Vadose zone...
CCTGCGAGCGCTGCTGGTTTCCCGATCGGGAGCGCTGACAGCCGCGGATATTCGGGCACAAAATGTTCCGCTCCTCATGATTCAGGGCGGTATTCACCCTGGGGAAAGCGACGGCAAGGACGCGGGATTCATTGCCCTGCGGGAACTCCTTGACGGTGCCGCATCGGCAGGTGCGCTCGAGCGCATTGCGATCTTGTTCGTACCCGCCTTCAATACGGACGGTCACGAGCGGTTTGGGCGTTGGAACCGGCCAAATCAGAACGGGCCGGAAGAGACCGGGTGGCGCACGACTGCGCAGAACCTGAATCTCAATCGCGACTATGCCAAGGCGGATGCGCCGGAAATGCGCTCCATGCTGCGCCTGGTCGATCTTTGGGATCCCCTCGTTTGCGCTGACCTGCACGTCACCGACGGCGCGGATTTCGAGCCTGACGTATCCATACAAGTAGAACCGGTCAATCAAGGCGAGCCGAGCTTGTGGGCGAGCGGGGTGGAACTGCGCGATGCGCTCATCGCACGACTTGCCGAGCAGGGCTCATTGCCGCTCGCCTTTTATCCCGATCTGGCCAAGACGGATGATCCGTCGTCGGGATTCGCCCTGACGGTGTATTCGCCGCGCTTCTCCACGGGGTATTTCCCGCAGCGCAATCGTTTCACCGTGCTCGTCGAAACGCATTCCTGGAAAAGCTATGCAAAGCGAGTGCAGGTCATGCGCAACACCACCGTTGATCTGGCCGAATTGGTTGCGGCTCGCGGCCCGAAGTGGTTGGAACTCACACGTCAAGCAGATGTGGCGTCGACAAAGTTGGGAGGCTCCGAGGTCGCGCTTGATTACACCTCCGCCTGGCGCGAGCCTACAAAAGCCGGGGGCTCAACAGCCGAACGGGATGCCGTGCCGGATGCGCGAATGATCGATTTTCGGGGCTATGCGTACACGCGAACACTGTCGGCGATCTCGGGCGACCTGGTAACCGTGTACGACCCTCAGGTACCGCAGGTCTGGCATGTACCGCTGCGCGATCGCGCCGATGCCTCGCTGCTCGTGAAGGCACCGCGGGGAGGTTACATCGTACCGGTCTCACTCGTCACGGAGATCGGGCCGAGGCTTGGGGCTCACGGCATTGCGCTTCGACCAATGCAAGATCGCAAAGAGGGGATCACCGTCGAGGCATTTCGTGCGAATCACGTAAAGTTTTCCGCGGCCTCCTTCGAGGGACGGATGCGCGCCGTACTCGAGGGCGCATGGAGCGAGGAGACGCTAAGCATCCTACCCGGCGCTCTTTTCGTACCCATTGCCCAGCCCTTGGCTCGGCTTGTCGTGGCCCTAATCGAGCCACAGGCACCAGACTCCTTTGCCGCATGGGGATTCTTCAATGCATACTTCGAGCAAAAGGAACAGATGGAGCCCTACGTCGCCGAGCAGATCGCCAAAGAGCTGCTCGCAAAAAATCTCGACTTATCGACCGAATTTGCCCACAAGCTCAAGCACGATGCCGAGTTCGCCAACAGCCCAAGCGCGCGCCTGGAATTCTTTCTCCGCCGCCACGTCTCTTGGGATACCCGATACAACCTATATCCCGTTCTGCGTACCGAAATGTCTCTGGTGTAATGGCGTCCCCGGCTGGATGCCCGCCATTACGTCGAGGCGCGCGAGCGGTTTTGACGAACCACTCGATCGCTCGTGATCTCGATGGCCATGTGCTGTCCCGTCGCACCAACATCTTTGCGTGCTTCGATACACCGGTCGGAAAATCGCTCGCGTTCGGCGACGCTCACTCGTTTGATGGTCGGCTTGTCGTAGTAGGCGGCGAGGTAGTTCGCGACGGCGCGTGCAGCCATCTCTTCGCCGAAAAAACCCAGCCGCAGGGCGTGCATAGTCCGGCCCTGCTCCAATGCCGCGACGGAGTATAAGCGGTAGACGATGAATATATCGAGGTTGGGCACGGTGTCTGGATCAAAGGCTTGCTCTGCCACTGACAGTTGAATGACGAACCACCGCATTGATCCTTCATCTTCCAGTTCCAACGGCGTCAGCGGCCGTAGTGTTTGCGTAGCTTCGAGGCTGAGCGGGGCATCGCCGTTTTTCTCGGCGTGGCGTGGAGCAAACACGGCAGCGGCGGCAGCCTCCTGGGTCGCCTTGGGAACCGCTGCCCTCAGCACGGGTTTCGCCAAAGACGCGGCAGCGGGCGTCGAACGGGTGGCTGCGGTTGCCGCCTGCGTCGCCGGCGCCACGCGCGCGGGTGACGCTTTTGATGGGGTGGGCGATTGTCGAACGGGTTGTTGCGGCACGGGTGGTGTTCGCAGCTGCAGCACTTGCGAAGATGGCGGCGAAGGAGTCGCTATCGCTTTCGGCGGCGCACGATTTAACGGATTCGCATCGCTGGGTCCGGGCGACGAAGCCGCCGTGGTTGGCACAGCGGTTGCCGCTGCGCGGGCGGGCGTGACGGCGGCGACCTCGGGCTGTTTTTCCATTGAAGGTCGCAGGGCGTCGGCCTTCGCCTGCATGGCCGCTATCGAACGCAAATCGTCAGCTCCCGCGGTCGCCGTTAACGCGCTGGGATAGAGATCTCGTACTTTCACGAGGACGGCGTCCGCGTCGTCTTCTCGAGCGAATGGACCGAGCCGCAGGCGATAACGCATACGGCCATCCTCCATACGTTGAATCGGATACAGGTGCGCCTGTTGACACCCGGCAATATCGTTTACGGGTACGCTGATCGGCGCGGTCGACGCGCTGAGGTTCACTACGAAGGGTCCTGCACTGCCTAGCCGAGGCGTTTCCGGTAGAGGTGCGAGTAAGTCATCGAGGCTCAAGTGCCAAATATCCCGGTTCGATGACGGATTTATCGGCGCAGACATAAATGATTACCCACGAAGAATTCCGGTATTGGGAGGATATTGGCCAAGCGAGGCGAATTAAACAGTGACGGACGTCGCTTCGCGGCTACGAGAGCGTTTTATGTCAAGGGGCAACCAGCGCAAAACCGTTCGAAATCGGCAAGTCAAACGAATTGCGGCCGCTGATCCATGTACCTCGGAGCGGTCACTCGGTCCAAGCCCGCTCCGGCTAGGCGTTGTACGTAGAAGACGCGACGCTGCCGCCGTGTCCGGTCCAGTTAGTGTGAAAGAATTCGCCACGAGATTTGTCGATGCGCTCATACGTGTGCGCCCCGAAGAAATCGCGCTGCGCCTGCAGAAGGTTGGCGGGGAGGCGCGCGGTGCGGTATCCATCGTAGAACGCCAAGGCCGTCGAAAACGCCGGCGTCGGAATTCCAAGCTCGATTGCGTGAATGAGTGCCTTGCGCCAATTCATCTGGTACTTGTTGAGAGCGCTCGAGAAAAAATCGTCCGTCAGAAGATTGTCGAGCTTCTGATTGGCGTCGAACGCCTTTTTGATGTCTCCGAGGAAAGCCGAACGAATGATGCAACCGCCGCTCCACATGAGCGCGATACCGCCCATGTTGAGATTCCAGCCTCGGTCTTTTTCGGCGGCGCGAAGCAGCATATAACCTTGAGCGTAGCTCACCATCTTCGAACAGTAGAGCGCGCGGCGCACGTGCTCGATGAATTCGGTCTTCAGGCCGATGGAAATCTTGTCCGGCTTTGGTCCCCGCAGAATCGTCGACGCTCTGACGCGCTCTGACTTGAGCGCCGAGAGACACCGCGCGAATACGCTTTCTCCAATCAGTGTGACCGGCATGCCCAAGTCGAGCGCCGAGATGGCGGTCCACTTCCCGGTGCCTTTTTGTCCCGCCGTATCGAGGATCTTGTCGATCATCGGCCGACCGTCGTCGTCCTTCTTGGAGAAGATCGCCGCTGTGATTTCGATGAGGAAGCTGTCGAGTTCGCCTTTGTTCCACTCCGCAAATACGTCTGCCAGTTCATCGGGCCCGAGACCAAGGCCGTCCTTCAGCAACTGGTAGGCTTCGCCGATCAGTTGCATGTCGCCGTATTCGATTCCGTTGTGGACCATCTTTACGTAGTGACCGGCACCACCCTGGCCGATCCAGTCGCAACAAGGAGAGCCGTCCAGAGCCTTTGCCGCGATGGAGCGAAGGATCTCTTTCACGTGCGGCCATGCCTCCGGATTGCCACCGGGCATGATCGAGGGACCATGCCGAGCGCCTTCCTCGCCGCCCGACACGCCGGTGCCGATAAAAAGTATTCCGTGCTCAGCGAGATTTTTGGCGCGACGCTCTGAATCCGTGTAGAGCGAATTGCCGCCGTCAATGATGATGTCGCCTTTCTCCAGATGCGGCAGGATCTGCCCGATGGTTTGATCGACTACCTCTCCAGCCTTCACCATCATCATTACGCGGCGCGGGGTCTTCAGCAGACGGCACATCTCCTGGATACTGCCGGTACCAATCACCTTGGTTCCTTTGGCCTGGTTGTTGATGAACTCGTCGACCTTCGAAACGGTTCGGTTGAACACCGCCACCCTGTATCCGTGGTCGTTCATGTTCAGGACGAGATTCTGGCCCATGACCGCGAGGCCGATCAAACCGATATCGCAGCTTTTCTGTTCCACTCAAATCTCCTTGAAGACAAGGCGCGCGCGAAGGCACCAGCCATTCTGGTCGAAATGGCACATCTGCTCAAGGCAGGGCTTGCGGTTCTGCGCCACCTTGCGGACCGCTCGATCGTCGAACAGGCGCCGATTGCGACAGTTGTCGGCGTCGCGGTACTCTCATGCCCACGCTGCCGCTTGACCTCTTCAACCGTGACCTGCCGGGTGCCATACGACCATGACCGTGACTCGTTCCTCTGTCTCGACGCCGCCACCATTTCACTTGGCTTTTCCTGTCCGCGACCTCGCAGAAGCGCGCCGCTTCTACGGCGGCCTCTTGGGGTGCCCGGAAGGACGCAGCTCCGCCGATTGGGTGGACTTTGATTTCTATGGCCACCAGATCGTTGCGCATCTGGCCCCCGGCGAATGCCGTCAGGTGGCGACTGGTTCGGTGGACGATCACCAAGTGCCGGTGCGCCACTTCGGCGTGGTGTTGTCAATACCCCAGTGGGCGGATCTGGCCGAGAAGCTGAAGGCAGCCGGCACCAAGTTCGAGATCGAACCCTACGTCCGCTTCAAAGGCGAAGCCGGCGAACAGGGCACCATGTTCTTCTTGGATCCGTCCGGCAATGCCGTCGAGATCAAGGGCTTCGCTACGCTTGATTCGCTGTTCGCAAGGTAGCCTGCCCGCATCCGCTCGTAAGGGTATTCCGGCAAACGGGGTCGGTCGCTAAACCGGGGGGCTCAAGTGGCCCGCAATGGGGCTACCACCGACGGCTAGGCCCGTAAATCCTTCCCTTGCGCGGGTTTCCCACCTGCCTCCGACGCTGAGGGATGCGGTGGTATGACAAACCGTATGTCCATATGCAGTGTTGCCCTAATAACTATTTTCACTGTTTTGATCGAGAATCCGGATAAGGACATCCGAAGGCCAACCTTGAGCGTTCATGGATCCAGCGGGACGCCGGGATAGGGGACGCACCAGAATGAAATTGATGATCAACATGTTAAAGAGCGGGGATGGGAGCGCGCAAATAGCAGGAAGCCAGTATATGGCGTACTCGACAACGAGTTCCGATGAGCGTGACCGAACCGATCAGTCAGAGGCGGCCTCCTGGGTTAGGGCGGAATCCTGGATCAGGGGCATCATGTGGGTATTGGTGGGCGTGACCATTTTTTGGGACGTCGCCGTTACATTTGGTCCGCATTTCGAATGGACGAGAAGGTTTTTTTGAGGTCGACGCGCGCCGGAATATCACCATATTCGACCTGGCATAAAGAGCAAGGCCGAGCTCGGTTCCGCCTATACCCCACGAGCAGCTAATACTCCGGTCGCGTCCCTTACTGGTGTAGGTCATCGATCCAACGAACGATCTCCGGCACCTCCGCCGGTTCGATATCGAGATTCACCACCAGGCCCTGTTGGCCGCTGCGCGCAAGCAGGCAGTGCAGCTGCAGATCGGGACTCGCGTTGATTTCCTGATGCGGCACGTAGGGAGGCACATAGATGAAGTCGCCCGGTTCGGCTTCGGCGACGAACTCGAGATGGTCACCCCACCGCATACGCGCAAGGCCATTCAACACATAGATGACGCTCTCCAGGTCACCATGGTGATGTGCCCCGGTCTTGGCCTTGGCATCGATCGTGACCGTACCGGCCCAGAGTTTCTGTGCGCCGGTACGCTCGGTCGTAACGGCCGCACGCCGCTGCATGCCCAACGTTTGCGCAGTGTTAGTGTCCAGTTCGTTGGAGCGGATGATCCGCACACCGCTGGTTCGCCAGCGGCTCGAGGGGTCTGCCATAGGACTCTCCGTTGCCAGCTTTGACAATGTGTCCCAGTCTACGTTGGTCCGCAACCTGCGGGAATCTAGATGGATATAGAACCGGAACGCTCGTGGTTTAAACGGAGCCAATCGCGTTGCGACACGAGCGCGTTCTCGTGCCAAAGTTTTGAGATTCGTAGTCGTTCTTTGGCTGTGGCGTTCCAAGTGACGTCGTCGTAACCGCAGCGCAATTCGATGTCGGCGTCGGCATCCAATTTTTGCTTGAGTTCCGAGACGGAAAGCTCGAGCGCGCTGGTGCGATTGCAGGCCGCGCAGGTGACCGGCACAAAGAATGTATTAATCATACGATTGATTTCTCCTGTATAGGGGGGCGTGTGGGTTGCCTAGGAGCTGAAGCTAGGAGCTGCGTGCTTCAGTCCAAACATCCTTGTATTGATGAATTCTCAGCCAGTGTCCGCGAAGCTAAATAAAAGATGGGGGTCATTTCCGTCGGTCCAGGAGCGTTCAAGCTGTAGTATTTGTCTGACACCGGATCCTCAGCTGCGTGCGGCGACCTCATCGATATGGTCAAGGAGGTCGGCGGGATCCGCGTACACGCGGAACGCACCCGCGCGCGCGAGTTCGTCCTCGCCGTAGCCGCCGGATAGCAGGCCCACGCCGAGCGCACGCGCGCGTTGGGCGGCGATCATGTCCCATATGCTGTCACCTAGCACGAGCGATTCGCGGATATCCACGCCGAGGCGTTCTGCTGCCGTGAGAAACAAATCGGGATCCGGCTTGGCATACTTGACCTGATCGCGCGTAACCACCGGTACTTTATTGGGATCCACGCCGAGTGCGGCCAGGTGGTGTCCGGCCGTTTCCATTCGACCGCTAGTCGCGATCGCCCATGGCATGCCTTGCGCCGTCAGGTAAGCGAGCAATTCGCGGGCACCGGGCAAGGGATATACACTGGCGGAGAGGCCCTTGTACGCTTCGGCATGGCGAATACGGAGCCGCTCGAGACGCTCCGGCGTGTTGTCAAAACCGGTCTCGCGCAACAGTATATTCGCGAATAGTCCGCCGCTCATGCCGATTTTTCGGTGTATGCGCCAAACCGACAGCGGAATGCCCTCTGCGTCGAGCGACGACTGCCAGGCAAGAACGTGTTGATAAACACTATCGATTAAGGTGCCATCGAGATCGAACAGAAAGGGGGTTTTATTGCGCACCATAAACCCGTACTCGGGAAGGGCGCCCGAGTATAGCTGAGCACACAGTCCAAGGTATGTCGCGAACTCAGCCTGCGATGGCGAGGGTATATTCAGATCTAACGCGAATCGTCGAGTTGTCCGTCCGTCCTGTCCGCGAACACTGTCCGCGGACATATGCCGGGATCGAGCGGCAACAATAGTATCTTCAAAAACAGTGACTTAGTAGAACTTAGGTCCCTGGCACGGGGCTTGCTTCTAGCTTGGTGTGGTTCAAAATCACTTAATGGAGATACACATGAACACTCAAATTTCGTTGAAACTCACCGCCGTCGCCGTCGCCGTCATGATGAACAGCGTGTTGCTCGTCGGAGTGGCTTATCTCTTCAACGGCCGAATCGACCAACATACCTCCGTAACGTCGGTTTCACCCGCCAGTCCTGACGGTGCGGGACGCATGACTCAGGTGGCGTCGAAAGCGATGGTGCTGATTTGATCCGTGGGGGAGCGAATGCCTGCTGCATGCAATTCACACTCACCTCTTTGCGCGTGTCCTACCCATGAAATCACGCTTGCCAAGCGGTACGCCCTTCCACCGCAGGATGTCGTACGTTGTAGTTGCATGGAAATAGAAGTTGGGCTGTGAGAAGGAGAGGAGGAAATTTTCGGCAGTGTAGTCGATATGGCGGTCACCGAACGCAAAGCGCATGTCGCGGCCGAGAAAAGCGTCGATCTCGGCCGCATCGATCGCCTCGAGCGCAGCGAGCGTCGCGGCGATCCGCTCCTTGAGCGCGGCGAAATCCCCGGGCGGCGGTGTCGTATCAGGAGAGAAGACACCTTTACGCAGACCATTAATGGCTCCGAGTGAATGCACCGCGGTGGACTTCACCTGGTAGGCGAAGGGCTGCATGTCCTCGGCGAAGCGGGCCTGGACAATGTCGTCGGGTGCGCCCCCCGTGTCCAAACAGAAGGCCTCCGCTTTGCTGAGCAAACCCGCAACGGCGTTCAGGATTTGCAGATAGGACGGGATGGTGGCGGCATAGAGCGAAAAGGTCATGGAATTCCTTACTCGACGGTGAATGCAGCGGCGTCTTCGGGACTCGCGGCGAAGCGGGCCGAAGCACTCCGTAGACGAGTCGGGGAGATTGGCCTATGGGTGGCGGGTCAGGCGGTGTCGGGTCGGCAAAAGAACAGATGCGCGGGCAGCACGTTGAGTGGCTCGAACTGACGGCGGACGTAGCGGAAGATTCGCTGCAAATCTTGCAGAACTCGAGTCGAGAACTGGTAAACGAGAAAGGAGCCGCGTGGCTCCAGCGCGCCGCAGGTCTTTCGCAGGATACGTTCGCGCACCGGCGCGGGAATGGTGCTGAAGGGGATGCCCGAGACTATGTAGTTCGCCTTTTCATGGCCGAACTGCCGCAGGATCTCGTCGACCGACTCTGCGGAGGCCTCTACCACGTGAAGGCGCTCATCATGGGTCGACGAGCGCAAGAAGCTCACGAACGCCGGGTTGATTTCCATGGCAATGAGGGTCGCGTCCGGGCGCATGCGCCGAAGGATCTCCATGGTAATGCCGCCAACGCCGGGGCCGTATTCCACGATCACACGCGCCTGCGCCCAGTCGATCGGCTCAAGCAGCTGCTTGATGAGAAACCGAGAGCTCGGAACTATCGAGCCGAGCATCCGAGGATGACGAAAAAAGTTGCGCGCGAAAAGCAGGGCGTCCCCGCTTCGCGTTCTGCTCGAGATTTTCTGCTTGTTCGACAAGGTATGCCCCGCCCCGGTGGTATTGTTTCAACTACTTGATTATGCGTCAATCCCTGGACGCATGCCTCAAGTAGAGGCAAGTACGGGCTCCTGTTTTGATATTAGGCGACCATGGACTGGATGCGCCCGGCAGAGCCTGGTTGCCGATGTCGATATTGTTCGAGCCGGCGCCCACCTACGATTGATCGCGAGTCGTGGGTAACCAGATCGCGGCGTGCGCAATCTGGCCTAACGAAGACCCGCGACCCGCCTCGGCGATGGCAATGTAAAACACCTCGCTTTGCGCTCTAGAGGCATTGGGAACGAGCTTGATAAAGAAGGTGGCCGAGCGTTTGCCTTTTGGGATTGATAGAGTCGCTTTCCCTTGATGCACATAGTCAATGCCGGGTTTTGCCGATGCGGCCTCGGTCCACCAGACAAATGCGGCATCGTCATCCAATCGGGAAGAGCGATGAACACGAATCTCAGCAAAATTCTCGCCCGGGCGAATTTTATAGTTAGGCGCGGATACCACAATTGGGTTGGGAAACTCGGTCGGCAGCTTCGGCGGTCGGTTGGAATCGCGCCTCATATTGTTTGAGACCGGCGATTGGGCTTCCGGAGACTGCAGCGGTGTTCCCTGCAGAGGCGCATTTTGGAAACTAGCGAAGTCCGCCAGCGGCGTCCCATCCGGCACCGCACTATCATTGATCGCGGGGTAGGTGGTGAATTGGTTGATCGCTGCGGCTGGCAGAATGACGTCGCTGCCGGCGCTTTTTCCGGCTGGCGCCAGGCGAATAAAGGAAACCCATGCGGTAACCGTAATCAGCAGGGCGGCGAAGAGGGTGGTAGCTCTCAAAGGCACCGTCGGCCGAGGCTTTGCGGATGCGGGCTTCAGATCACGGGCACACGGCAATTGCGCCGCCGCCGCCCGCCCGGCATTCAATTTGCCAAGCCACGCCCTTACCGGTATGGACCGACCCGCCCGATGCCAAGACAACCCCATCGCAAGTGTTTGCCATTGTTGCCGGCTCAATCCGGGGGGTCGTCTGGGCACTATGCCAAGATCACGCGCCTCCGTCGACCGCCGGCGTTGAAAGGGATGCTCTCCTGCAAGCAGTTCGTAGGAGAGGCACGCCAAGGCATAAATGTCATCGCCTGGGTCGGCGGGGCGTCCAGCCAGGAGTTCGCAGCTGGCATAGGCGGACATTGCCGCGGAAAGCGCACCTCCGCGACGTGGAACATCTTCCGGGCGGTGTCCGGCAGAGGTACTTGAAGCGCCAAAGCCGAGTATTCGAATTTCCCCGGCGTTGGTAATCATTATATTGTGCGGCTTCAAATCCCCGTGGATCACGTTGTGACGGTGGGCGTGGGCCAACCCAGAGCCTATCTGCCGTATGATTGCCCAAGCGTAAGGACGGGACAGGGGCACGGGATGCAATCGCCCCATCACGCTACTCAAGAGTTCTCCTTCGAGTAACTCCATGGTAAAAAAATCAACGTCACCGTCCCGGTCCATTTCGTATGCGTTGACGATATTTCGGTGGGAAAGCATCTGCGCGCAGTAAAAAGCACGCCTTAAGTCCGCGAGTCGCTCCGCACGGTTATCGACTCTTTCATGCAGAACTTTTACCGCGACGTACTGGCTGGCTTCGGGCAGATCGGAGCGGTAGCGATCCAGTGCCTTAAATACCGTACCGATGCTGCCGCTTCCCAACCGCTTTTCAAGAACATACCGATCGCGTAACACGCGACCAATTTCAACCGGTGCGGACGGAGGTGGAGCATCGAGCGACGGCGAAGGGTGCGTGGCCAGTCCGGTTTGAAGATCGGTGATCGTGGTGTAGTCGTCGTTAGCTAATACGCGCCCTACGATCCGCGACTCGATGGAGCGAAACAGCTCGACCGGTATTTCCCCGCGCCGGTGTCGTTGATCTATCATATTCAACATATTCCACGCCGAGTCCGGCGCGGGCGCCGCTTGCAGTAGATTCGAAATTTCGAGCACAAACTCATCTTCGCTGCATTCGCCGCGTGCAAACGCATCGAGCCTAATTGGCAACTCCGAGTCTACGTTGTATACGGGTTGATTAACGGCCGGGGCCGGTGTTTCATTCATAGGCGACTGTGTTCTAGCCTCTTTTTTTTTCGGCCCCGTGCTACCCGTGTAGACCTATTTCCTTCATGGACCGGCGGTGCCCCACGGACGACAAACGATACGGCCCATCGAAGAATCCCTGAAGTTATTGTCAATGCCTTGGACCTTTATGTATGTCAGACAGACCCGCATGTTTTGGGTGGTTTCGTCCGGCCGAAGAGGGTTCGCTTGTACTCTTGTGGCGACCGCGTCCGACGTCACCGCGGCCCCTTCGGCACCAATCTAGACTCTTCCAGACCAGCCTTTTCGTCACCTCATCACATGATGCCCGTGCATCCACTTACCTCCACTTACGCACGTCCGTGTCCGACGCTATCGTCCACAAGGAAATCGCAACAACTATTCCACACACCCAGCAGCACAGTGACCCTGTCCTGCCCGCGTTTCATCTCCATAATCCTCCTTGCTCCTCACCGCAGCCCCGATCCTGAAGGGCATAGGTTTGACCATCTGCGTGCCGCAATGTTCCTGAAAAGCGCGTCATGGTGCAAGGCCGCATAACGCGCCGGCGGCGGCGAAATGGGGGAGGTGAGGGTGGGGAAAGTGGTGACGGTCGCCAAGCGTCAGCGCGCATCAGCCTCGGATTGGCTGCTTGTTCCTCGAATCCGGCGCTGCAATACACAATCGAGCGAGAGCACGCCGGGTCCTGCAATGGCGAGCCATAGGAACAACGCTAGATACTCGAATTCATCGAAACCGAGCAACGTTTCGAGCGAGTCGACGTCACCCCATTTCGCCGCTCGGATGGCGACTATCATTGTGATCCCGAGCGCTCCGGCTGAGACTCGGGTAAATAGGCCGAGCAATAGAAACAAGCCGCCGAAGAACTCAACCCCCGACACGAATGGGGTGAGGATGTGCGGCAACGGAATTCCCCAAGCGACGAAATTGTCCGTCACTTGGGCCAGATTATTGAGTTTGCCCCAGCCGCTCCACATAAACACCCAGCCGACCGTGATGCGAGCAAAGAGCGGGGCCAGCCAGGTCAAATGATGCGCAACGCGTTGCGGCCATTCAATCAGCCATCGGACGAGAAATTGCATGGACTCCCCCTGAGAATTGTTGGAAACAACAGCCCACGGACGTCGTGCTTACGGCCCAAGGATGCTTATAGACGAGACCGGAAGGCGCAGGTCATTATTTCCATAAAACAGAAGATCTCCGGCAATCGCACCGACTTGGACACAGGGGGCGCTTGAATCATGGTTCGGCCCCGTCCATGAGTTAATTTGAGCCTGCCGCCACCTATCCGCCAAGTCCGATCAGCACCGCGACCGACGCCTGAGACTGCCGTTTACACCTCAAACGGGGACGATAAAGCGTGAGAATCTTGCCAAGTCAGGTTGAGGGACGTTCGGGAGGATCCTTCCGTCGCTGAGCGCTCGACCCACGTGAGTCTCGAGGGACACCACACCAGCCCAAATGGGCAGCGAATAGTCTTCCTCGTCATCCACCGGAGGTCCGGTTCTTACCTTCGCCGATACCTCTTGAAGAGGCAGCGCGAGCACGCTGGTCTGCTTGAGTTCTAGCTCATTCGGGCCGCGAACTTCATCCCAACGGTTCGGGACCGCGTGGTCAGTGATCAGTCGCAGTGCGCGCAGTCGTTCTTCGGGATCTTGCACAAGCCTCGCTTGTCCGAGAACCACCACCGATCGGTAGTTGAGTGAATGATGAAACGCTGACCGCGCGAGCACCAGGCCATCGACAAGGGTCACGGTGACGCACACATCCACGCCTGAGCTTAGGGTCCGCAGCATCCGGCTCGCCATGGCGCCGTGAAAGTAAAGGCAGTCGCTTTCCCGAGCATACAACGTGGGAATGACATACGGCTGCCCCTCGATGACGAAGCCGACGTGGCAAACGAAGCCCTCATCGAGAATGGCGTGAACAATCGTTTTGTCATACACCGCGCGTTTTTTCAGCCGGTGTACCGCGGTACGTGGTGTCGGTGTGTAGTTCATATGAGAGGACTTGGACGCCAATAGACCACGACTGTTGTCTTGAGTATATTTGCTTAGATTAAGCGGCATTGCCTCAGTTATGCAATGATCGGCGTGCAGGCTTGGTGCCAGACAACGGTTCGAGGAGATCCCATGGCGCATGTTACGGTCATCAGTGAATTTCAGTTCGCCCAGCAAATCGCCTCCGGCCATCATCGCTTGACGGCCGACGAGCCGATCGCGCGCGGAGGCAGCGATTCGGGCACCTCGCCCTATGAACTGCTGCTCGCGAGTCTTGGCGCCTGCACGTCGATCACGCTGAGGATGTACGCCAGCCGTAAGGGCTGGGAACTTGGAAAGATTACGGTCGGACTTCGATACACGTCGGACGACGATAAGAAAGGTCACATCGATCGACGACTGTCCTTCTCCAAGCCGCTCACTGACGAACAGACGCAGCGGCTTCTCGAAATCGCCGGCAAGACCCCGGTGACCCGCACCTTGATGGCAGGCGTCACGATTGATACGACGGTCGTGCACTAATCGCGGGTGCGGCCGGATGCCGTCTTCTGCGCGTGGCCGAGCTTCGGATACCCGCCGCCGCCGCGGCCCCGATGTCAGTTCGTCGTCAGCCCCTGCGGTTGAATCCGGGGATGTTTCAGCAGAGCTCGATTGACGACATCATTCTCGATGGACAATTTCATCATCTGCACGCGTTCCCTCGAGGTGGCGTCCCACTTCACGTCATCGTAGGCACAATGCAGTTCAATGGCTTCGCCAGAGTCGAGCTTTTGCTTGATTTCGGATTTCGAAAGCGATAACGCGCTGTGACGTCGACAGATGAGACAAGTAATCGGAACGAAGATAGTGTCCATCTTGCAATGTTCCTTTGGCGGGGCGGGGTGTGAGGGCGAACTCTACAATAGCCGCGGATCTCTGTCTTGCCGCAACACATGGAATTTTTAGCGGGGTGGGGCTCCGCAAGCGGCGTTTCTCATGAAATTCAAGGCCTCTCGCGTAACAGTTCGTGAAGAAGACGAACATTGAACATGGTGTCGCAATATCAAACCGATAGCCTGGCGGCGCGCGGCGCCGCGTGCCGCCGCGATTGGTGCTGACCGCGCCTCCGCACCCGCCTCACCGTTCCGTCAATGTAATCGCCATTTTTGTCGAGAAGGCCTCACCGGCCGCGACCACGAATACGCCTGCTTTGTCTTTGAAGTCGCCCGAAAATCCGGCGGAGTCGGTAACGCCATGCCAAGGCTCGATGCAAATAAATTGCGCTCCGGGTTTTGTCCAGACCCCAAGAAACGGGGCATCGGGAAAGCTCACTTGAATTCGCGGCCCGTCCTTGCCCCCATACAGGACAGAACGGCTTTTGATTTGATCGAAGATGACGACATCTTCTTGAAACAGTGCATCCGTCAGCGCCAGGCGCCGGTGCGCTATCGGCGTCGGCTGGCGCTCCGGCGTCAGCAACCCGGCCGAGTCGATGCGCCGGATAGGGGCGGGCTCATCGGTTTCAAATTCGAGAAAATGGGATGACCGTTGCTGTCCGAACGGCAGCGGCCAGCGGAATGCGGGATGGTAGCCGCAGCTCGCGGGCATATCTTCATCGCCTTTGTTTCGGACCCAGGTGGTCACTGAAAGCGTGGGGCCAGTCAACTCGAAGTGCACATCCAATTCAAAGCGAAACGGGTAGACCTGGAAGCTGGCTTCGTCAGCGCTCAATCTGAAAATGGCGGTCGACGCGGTCGTCTTCTCAATCGAAAACAACTTGTCGCGCGCGAATCCGTGTCTCGATAGGTGATAGGTTTTCGAGCCTAGGCGATAACTACCGCCCGCGAGTACTCCCACAATGGGAAAAAGAAGCGGTGCGCGCCCCGCCCACACAGCCGGATCGCCGTCCCACAATAGATCGCGAGCAGCGCGGTCCCTTAGGCTGGACAACTGCGCCCCTAGAGGGTTGATGTCGGCGGTAAGATCGCCGGAACTTAAGTGTACCCAGGGGTGTTGCGTCGGGCCTGAACTCACCGCAGTTGACTGTCCTTACTCCCGCGGCGGTTGTACCCAGTGAACGCGATATCGCGATCGTGAGCATCTTGACAGGCAACGCATAGGCGAACCCCGCTAATCGCAGTGCGCCGCGCCTGCGGAATTTCGCTGCCGCATTCTGCGCAATGAGTCAGGCTCGGTCCCTGGGGCAATCGGCTCTTTGCACGATTGATCCCATCCTTCACCGTCGCGTCTATCTGATCCTGTACCGCGCCCTCGGCCGCCCAACCCGTCGCCATGCATATCTCCTGAAGTTACGTCGCACAATACTACCTCGAATCTCAATGTGGTTCTCGGACGCCGATTTACAAGCGGCTGGCATACGAACTTAAATATTATCAATATATTAGACGTGTTTATTCGCGAAGAATATATAAACGCTTTTTCGCTGGCCGCGCCGCGCCAAGCGAATCGCCTCCGGCAGACTTTTTGCGCGTTCAGCAGTAGACGCGCGGCAATCGGCGTCCGCGCCAGACCCGCACGTCTTCTTTCCATGCGATGGCGGCGCGGAGAATTTTTACGCCCTGCGGGCGAATCCGACGTCTTACTGCTCGCGCCGTTGCGGCGGCAAATTTCGCATCGGTAGGCCGACAACACGCTTGGTAAAGGCACCGGTCACCAGCGTCCTGTACTCTGATTCGTCCATGACCTTGACTCTGTTACGGCCCTTCACCTTCGCCTCATAGAGCGCTTGATCTGCGAGCTGCAGTGCGCCGCGGGAATCTCGCTCATGAGTCGGCTTCACGACGGCGACGCCCACGCTGATCGTCACCGCGGCCGAGGTCCCGGACCCGAGGTGCTCGATGGCCTGCGCCTCTACCGCGCTGCGGATTTGATTCGCAATATTCTTGGCCTGGCTCCCATCAACATCGTAAAGGATGGCTGCGAATTCCTCGCCTCCGTAGCGCGCAAAGACGTCCCGCGGGCGTCGAATGAACGACTGCACCGACTGGGCGACCTGGCGAAGGGCTTGGTCGCCAGCCTGGTGTCCGTAGCGGTCGTTGTATGCCTTGAAGTGGTCGACATCGAGCAATAGGATCGCAAGGGTGCGGCGATCAGCAACAGCTTGCTGCCAAAGCAGGGTGAAATGTTCGTCAAATACTCGACGGTTCTTCGCCCCGGTCAAGGCGTCACGTTGCGCCAGTTCTGCCGTGAGGCAATTTTCGAGATAGCGAGTACGCGAATACTTCTCCTTTTGTCGGGCGGCAATGGCGCACGCGATCAGAGCAAGCAGCAGGAATGTGCAGGAGCGCAGTGCAACGGGGACTGCCAACCCGAACAGGAAGGCGGAGGTGCCATATGACGCAACGGTTAGAACTCCGGAAACGAGCGCCGCGCGGAATCGTAGCCCCAAAAAGAAAAATGGCCCGATCAACATGATCGGCAACACCATGAGAAATTCGAGCTGCCCGTGCGCCGCGAGTTCGGCCAGGTGAGCCGCCACGATCAAATTCCTAACCGGCACCACGATTTGCGCCCACGGCAGATAAATACGCTCGAAAGCCGGACTCCAAGCGATCCATGTCAGCACCGCCGAGCTCGCGGCGACCAGCCAGAAATAACCCAAGAGAGTGTCGTGCCAAGAGGCTGCTAGGACTTGCTCCATTCCGCGAAAGGCCATCAGCAGCAAGGCGAGTGCACACGCCACGCGGATGAGCGTCCGGTTCTCGAGCAGATCGCTGCGTCCGTACTCTGCCTCCAGTTTTGGGGCAAAGAGTAGCCGGGGGGTGGATCGTTGCAGTTCGGCCGCGTAGGGCGAGTCCGGAAAGTCGCTAAGATTCAGTCGGGACGCAATTACCATACCATTACGATAGGCCCGTTTAGGTTCGCCGGCTGTGACCTGCTCGTGAATGTGAACTACGGCACCCTGAATGGGACGGCACGTGAATGTGAACTACGGCACCTGAATGTGAACTACGCACTGACCACTTGGCGGCGAGCAACCAACACTTCACGTCCAAAGCCTCTCATCGAATCAACTATTCCGCTAGGCTTCGCGACTGCCGCTCCGGTTTATCGAGCCGCACTCGAGTAAGAGATGTCCGACACCGGTGCGCGGCAAATTTCCGATTCAGATTATTACAGGAAGATGAAAAAGTCCCTGGCGGCGCTATTCACTATTCATTCGAGCGAATCCAAGTATATGGGGTCAGATCAGTTGCATTTTTCCGGAACGGTTGGCGGCTCGGCATCCAAACCGTGCGACGATTTTTCGCGTTGCCCGGTTTGCTACGCTCCATTTGATATGATGTCGACCGTTCATAGCGGCAGGTATTTGTTGCTCTACAAACTGCACGTGTGCCGTACGTGCTATGACCGATACCGCGAGGGCTGGCCGAAGGAAGCTGAGGCAGGGATGACCCGATACCTGCGAGCGCAAAATCGAGAGCTGCCTGAACGGAACTCGAATGGCCGATTGCCGAGAGGCATATAGGCTGCTCGAACGCTGGTCGAGCAAACCCCAAAGCCGGCCCCGCGCCCCCAGACCCGCGAAGACACCGGCAGGGGCGGGCGGACGTGCTTCACATTACCCTGCACGCGGCGGCGCCATCAGACGGTTGCCCTAAAGAATAGTTGGGCCCGGACGATACGCTTCGAACGGGGTCAACCAATCCATGATTGCCGGCAAACAAGCGAACGAACCGGTACGCGGCACGCCCGAGGTCGAGCCGCTCGTCCAACAACTATCGCCGCTCGAAGCCGAAGCAGCGCGGTTGCGGGCCGACAATGCCACGTTGCGGGCGCGATTGGCGCTGCTGGATCAAGCGCTCGACGCCATGCCGACGCATTTTTTGATTGCCAGTTACGGTGCTGGGGGACCCACCATCACGTACTGCAACAAAGTGGTGGCGGATCACCATGGCATTTGCCGCGAAGAATTGCTCGGTCAGAGCGTTGGAATCTTGTCCGGAGCGATGGATCGCAATTCCAACGGACCGGCGGTTGACGCCGCCGCCTTGCGTGCGGGAAAAACCCTACACTACGAAAACGAAGTGACTCGCCGCGACGGCAGCACATTCTGGCTGGGAAGATCCATCAGACCGCTGTTCGGCGGCACCGGAGTTATGACACACTCCGTTTCCCTCGGGGCCGATATCACGGCAAAACGCGAGGAGATGCGCAAGAAGCAAGAGCTGCAGGACAAGCTCGTCGCGGAAATGAGGGAACGAGAGCGCATGGCGATCGAACTGCAATTGGCGCAAAAGCTGGAATCCGTCGGGCGGCTCGCCGCGGGGGTTGCCCATGAGATCAACACGCCCATTCAATACGTAGGCGACGGCGTGTACTTTCTACGCGGCGCTTACGAAGATATCAGCCAGTTGCTCGACGGTTGGCGTAAGGCGATCGAAGAGCTGCCGGACAGCGCCGAGCACGCCGCACTTCGGCTGCGGATCGCCGAGTTGACGGACAAGTTCGACGTGGATTTTCTCCGCGCAGAAGTGCCGAATGCCTTTCAGAGAACGCTCGAGGGCGTAGAGCGCGTCACCAACATCGTCAAGGCCATGAAGGAATTCGCGCATCCGGATGCCAGCGAGCACCACGGTGCCGATCTCAATCACGCGCTCGAGACAACTCTTCTGGTCGCGTCCAATGAATATAAATACGTGGCGAAGGTCTCCACTGATTTCGCGCAATTACCCGAGGTGATTTGCAATATCGGCGAACTCAACCAGGTTTTTTTGAACCTCATTGTCAATGCCGCCCAAGCCATTCAGGACGCCGCAAGAGATACGAGCACCGGTGAAATCAAGATTAGCACGGCGGTCGAGGGCGATGCGGCCGTCATTCGCATAAGCGACAACGGCTGCGGCATTTCGGCGGAGAATCTATCCAAGGTTTATGACCCTTTCTTCACGACGAAAGAGGTGGGTCGCGGCACCGGTCAAGGGTTGGCCATCACCCATTCGATCCTGGTGGATAAACATGGGGGCGATATAAGCGTCAGCAGCCAGGTGGGAGTCGGCACGGAGTTTACGCTGCGGTTGCCGATCGGCGGACGCGGCGCCGGCACCCACTCATGAAGCACATTCTGTTCGTGGACGACGAACGACAGCTGATGGACAGCTTGCGCGCGCGTCTCTACAAACACCGGCATGACTGGAACATGAGCTTCCTGTATAGCGGCGAGGAGGCAATTGCCGCCTTGGAGGCGCAGCATGTCGATCTTATCGTCTCCGATGTTCGCATGCCTGGGATGGACGGCGGGCAGCTGCTGAGCGTCGTCAAGCAGCGCTGGCCCACCACGGTGCGCATCATCGTGTCGGGCTATTCCGACCCGGTACAAGCGGTAAGACTGACGTCCATCGCCCATCAATACGTCGCGAAACCCTGCGATGCGAGGGAGTTGGAAAACATTATCGATCGCTGCTTTCACCTTCAGGCGCTATTGAGCCAGGAGTCCCTGCGCAGAGTGGTGGGCCGCATCGGCAGTCTACCGGCGATGCCTAAGACCTACGCGCGCCTCCAAACGGCTTTATCGCAGATCACCGTCACCGCCGGCGAAATCGCCGACATCGTAAACGCCGACGCTGCCATCGCCAGCAAGGTTCTGCAAGTCACGAACTCGGCGTTTTTTCGTTTGCGCAAGCCGATCGTACGCATCAAGGACGCGGTGACTTATTTAGGGTTTGCGACGATTCGCAATCTCGTCCTGTCCGCAGAGATTTTTTCGGAATGGAAGATCCCGCTTGATCTGCCCGAATTTGATCCGGAACAACTGCAGAACCATGCGCAGTCTATGGCAGCCGCATGTAAATCGCTGGCGGAGGGCCGGATGTCGGCGGACGACGCGTGGCTCGCGGGTCTGGTTCACGACATCGGCTACTGGATACTCGTCCAAGAATGTCCGAGCGAGCTGGCGCGGGCCCTCGAAGCGGCGCGACTGGGGTCCTTACCCCTATACGAGTGCGAGCGGCGGGTCATTGGCGCGACGCATGCGGAGATAGGCGGCTATCTGCTGGGCCTATGGGGTTTGCCGTATTCGATCGTCGAGGCGGTCGCCCTGCACCACACGCCGGCGACCGTTACTCCGCATGGGTATGACCTGCTCGGCGCCTTGGCGGTTGCGCATGCGCTGCTCGATCCTTCGAATGCCCATGCACTGACCGTCACCGATGCGGCCGACCCCGGAGTCGGCGCTGCCTTTCTGACGAGCCTAAACGCTCCCTTCGACTGGGACGAAGCCAAGCGGCGCGTGCGGGCGAGTGCATTGCCAAGCAATTGATATCCACAACCGGATCGAATAATGAACCAACAAGAACTTCCCAGCGTGCTCTGCGTGGATGACGAACCTCGGGTCGTGGAGGGCTTGGCGTTGCATCTGCGGCGCAACTACCAGGTCCTTACGGCAAACGGTGCCCAAAGCGCGCTGGAAATCCTCAAAGACAAAGGGGCGCCGGCGGTGATCGTGTCGGACATGCGCATGCCGGGCATCGACGGGGCGACTCTGCTCAAGCGTGTAAAGGATCTCTATCCCGACATGACCCGCATTCTGCTGACCGGAGAACCGGGACGCGACGCCGCCATGGCAGCGGTCAACGAAGGACAAATATTCCGTTTCTTGACCAAGCCTTGTCCGCCGGATCGATTGCTGGCCGCCATTGAAGCGGGCGTCGTACATCACCGATTGGTGGTCGCTGAGCGGGTGCTGCTGCAAGAGACCTTGATCGGCTGCATCAAGGCGCTGGTGGATATCCTCGCAATCACCAATCCGATCGCGTTCGGCCGCGCCACTCGAGTGCAGCGACTGGCGACGCAGTTGGCCGAGGCGATCGGCGCCAAGGGCTTTTGGCAGCTCGAGGCGGCGGCGATGCTGTCGCAAATCGGCTTTGTCGCCTTGCCGGTTGAATTGGTGGAAAAGCTGTACTACGGCAAGCGCCTGACGCCGGCAGAGCGCGGACTTGCGGACGGTGCGGCGCAGACCGCGCAAAAGCTTCTCGGTCACATTCCACGTCTCGAACCTGTCATGGAAATCTTGACGGCCAGCGGGCAAAGCAAAATCGAAATGCCGGAGGGATCGACCAGGCTCGGCGCAGGTATTCTTCGCCTGGTACTGGAATACGATGCCCAAATAGTTCAAGGGCAATCGGCCGATGCCGCAATTAAAACAATTACCGCTCAAGCGAATCGGCACGAGCAAAAGCTGGTGGAAAGCTTTACGGCATTGACGATCGGGGCGGCCAACACGGAGGAAATCAGCCAAATGACGTTGGGGCGCCTCAAGCCGGGCATGGTGATCATGGACGATCTGCGTACTCAGGTCGGCACATTGTTGGTGCCCAAGGGATTCGAAGTGACGGAAACGTTTTTGGAACGCATGCGAAACTTCGGATCGGGCATTCTGTCGGAAACGGTTCGCGTCTCGGCATCGAAGCGCAATCCATAGTATTTTTATTATATAAATCAATGTATTGAGACGTATATTTCAGCATATTACTAAGTGAAATCGCCATGCCTCGTCGATGCACGGCGGCGCGCCCGCGTTTGCCCTCAATGAACGCACACTTCTCGGCAACCTGTTTCCACCGCCTGCGATATTCCATCGCGCTTGCCGACGATGGCATGCGCGACCCATTGAAGCGCGCGGCGCAATCTCTCGGCTCTGCGCTGCCGTATGATGCCAATTTGGAGGACGCACTGCGTCCGTCTTACGGCAACCTGCATTTGTATGGTCGACGAAACAATCATAGAGACACGGGGTTTGACGAAGGAGTTCAACGGATTCCTCGCCGTGAGCAACGTCGATTTGCGCGTGCGGCGCGGTCAGATACACGCGCTCATTGGCCCGAACGGGGCCGGCAAGACGACATTCTTCAACTTGCTCACGAAATTCCTCGCGCCCACGAGCGGCAAGATTCTTTATAGAGAAGAGGACATCACCGCGGAAAACCCGGCCGAGCTTGCGCGCCGGGGCATCGTGCGATCGTTCCAGGTGTCGGCCGTGTTCCCGCACCTCACGGTCCTCGAGAATGTTCGCATCGGGCTGCAGCGTACGCTGGGGACGTCGTTTCACTTCTGGAAGCCAGAATCGAGCTTGGTGGTCCTCGACTCCAAGGTTATGGAACTGCTGGATGCGGTCGATCTCGGCTCATTCGCCCAGAGGGTCGCGGTCGAGTTGCCCTATGGCCGTAAGCGCGCGCTGGAGATTGCGACCACGCTTGCGATGGATCCGCAATTGATGCTCCTCGACGAGCCTACCCAAGGCATGGGGCACGAGGACGTAGAGCGCATTACCGCTCTCATCAAGAAGGTCGCAAACAACCGCACCATCCTCATGGTGGAGCACAACATGAGCGTGGTGGCGACGATTGCTGATCGGATCACGGTACTGCAGCGAGGTCAGATCATCGCCGATGGAACTTACGCGCAGGTTTCCAAAGATCCGCTCGTGATGGAAGCCTACATGGGCAGTTCGGACGCCGAACTCGCGAGCGCACACGCATGACCGCGGAATTTCTGCGCGTCGCCGGGCTGCACGCCTTTTACGGCGAGTCGCATATCCTGCATGGCGTCGATTTCCAGGTCGATCGCGGCGAGGTGGTGATACTGTTGGGGCGCAACGGCGCCGGACGGACCACTACCCTCAAGGCGATCTTGGGACTCGTGGCCAGCCGCTCCGGTTCCGTGATGATCCACGGTCGGGAGGTGATTGGTCTCGCGCCGCACAAGATTGCCCGCCTCGGCGTCGGCTATTGCCCGGAAGAGCGGGGTATCTATTCGAGCCTGACGACGGACGAAAACCTTCTTTTGCCGCCGTTGGTCGCCTCCGGAGGAATGCCGATCGATGAGATCTACGCCATGTTTCCGAACCTCAAGGACAGACGAGGTACTCAGGGCACACGCCTCTCCGGCGGGGAACAACAAATGCTGGCCGTGGCACGCATTTTGCGGACCGGCGCCAAGCTGCTGCTGCTGGATGAGATCTCGGAGGGTCTCGCCCCGGTCATCGTGCAGGCGCTGTCCCGCATGATCCAAGCGCTGCGCGCCAAGGGCTATACGATAGTCATGGTGGAACAGAATTTCCGCTTCGCCCTGCCGTTGGCGGACCGTTTTTACGTCATGGAGCACGGCCGGATCGTGGAAGGCTTCGCCGCATCCGAACTTCATGACAAGGTGACCATGCTGAACGAAAGGCTCGGTGTTTGATACGCGCGCAACCTTTAAGGAGACCTCGAATGAAAATCAAAATATTGGCCGCCGGACTGGTCGCGGCGTTGGCGGCCGCGGGGCCGCGGACAGCGCTTGCGGCCGGCAACGAGATCGTGATCGGCGACATCGACGATCTGTCCGGAACCTACGCGGATGCGCAGGGCGCCGGCGGTGTCGAGGCCATTAAAATGGCAATTGCCGATTTCGGCGGCACGGTGCTGGGCAAGAAGATCACTTTCCTCGTCGCCGACCATCAGAACAAGCCGGATGTGGGGGCGTCGAAGTTTCGCGAATGGTCGGACCAGAATGGTCTCAACATGCTGATCGGGGGATCCAACACCGGCGTCACCATCGCCATGGCCAAGGTCGCGGCTGCGAAGAAGGTGCCCCTCTTTTCCATCGGTGCCGGCGGCGCATCGCTGACGAACGAGGATTGTACCGCCTATACCGTTCATTACGTATATGACACCACGGCGCTCGCCAACGGCACGGCGAGCACCATCGTCAAGAGCGGCGCCAAGACCTGGTTCTATTTAACGGCGGACTATGCCTTCGGGACGCAACTTCAGAACGCCGCGTCCAAGGTGGTCGAGGCGAATGGCGGAAAGAATCTGGGCGCCGTGCGCGCGCCCCTCGCGTCAGCGGATTTTTCGTCCTTTCTCCTGCAGGCGCAGGGCTCCGGTGCGGCGGTGCTCGGCCTTGCCAACGCGGGCGCCGATTTCAGCAACTCGCTGAAAGCCGCGAACGAATTCGGGATCACCAAAACCATGAAACCCGCGGCACTCCTCGCCTTCATCAGCGACATCCACAGGCTGGGGTTGCAGACGGCTCAGGGACTGTACCTGACCACCGGGTGGTATTGGGACCTGAACGACGACACCCGCGCGTTCGCCAAGCGCTTTTTCGACAAGATGAAAGCCGAGCCGACCATGGATCACGCCGGGGCGTACTCCGCAACCATGACTTATCTGAAGGCCGTCAAGGCGGTCGGCTCCGCCGACTCCGACAAGGTGATGGCGGAACTCAAGAAGACCAAGATCAACGACATGTTCGCGAAAGGCGGCTATGTCCGGGCGGACGGGGTCATGGTTCATACCATGTACGTCATGCAGGTGAAGTCGCCGCAGGAGTCCAAGTACCCGTGGGATTACTACAAGATCATGAAGCAAATGAGCGGCGAGGAGGCGTTCGGTCCCATCACCGGCGCTTGCGCGCTGGCGCCGAAGTAATGCCGTGACGCATGTCTTGGGCATTCCCGTCGCCGTGATCCTCGGGCAGTTGGTGCTCGGCCTCGTGAACGGCGCGTTCTACGCCATGCTCAGCCTCGGGCTCGCGGTGATTTTCGGTCTCATGGGCGTGGTCAATTTCGCCCACGGAGCGTTCTATACCCTGGGAGCATTCGCGGCTCTCCTCGGATTGCAATGGTTTGGAATCAACTATTGGGCCGCCCTGGTGCTTGCGCCCTTGGCGGTGGGAATCCTCGGCATCGGATGCGAACGACTTTTTCTCCGCCACGTGTACAAGCTCGAGCCGCTGTACGGATTGCTGCTGACGTTCGGGCTGGCGCTGGTCGTGGAAGGGACGCTGCGCGAGTTTTTTGGTTCCTCCGGCCGGTCTTATCCGGTGCCCGCGGCGTTGCAGGGAGTCATGAACCTAGGGTTCATGATCCTGCCCATCTATCGTGCGTGGGTGATCCTGGCATCACTGTTCATTTGCGCGGGAACCTGGTACCTCATCGAGCGGACTCGCCTCGGCGCGACCCTGCGTGCCGCCACCGAGAATGCGCCGCTTCTGCAGGCATTCGGCGTCAACGTGCCGCTGCTCGTCGCCATGACCTATGGCGGTGGAGTCGCGCTGGCGGCGCTCGCGGGAGTGCTCGCGGCACCGGTCATCGTGGTGACGCCGTACATGGGCAACTCGCTCGTGACCGTCGTATTTGCGGTGGTCGTGATCGGCGGCATGGGGTCGATCTTCGGCTCGGTCGTCAGTGGCTTGACTCTGGGCATCATCGAGGGGTTCACCAAGGTCATCTATCCCGAGGCGTCGAATATCGTCGTCTTCGTCATCATGGCGCTGGTGCTGATCTTGAGGCCGGCCGGACTTTTCGGAAAGGAATAGGCACGTGCGCGCTGCGAGACTTTTCTATGCGCTTGCCTGTCTGTTCGCCCTGTGCGCGCCGCTCTTCGGGATTTATCCGATGTTCATGATGAAGCTGCTGTGCTTTGCGATGTTCGCCTGCGCTTTCAATCTCCTGCTGGGATTCAGCGGCATGCTGTCTTTCGGTCACGCGGCATTTTTCGGGTCCGCCGCCTACGCAACCGCCTGGTTGGCGACGGCGCACGGATGGGGAACCGTTCCGGCGATTCTGGCCGGCGTCGCCGTCTCTGCGGCCCTCGGTTGGGTCATCGGGGTGATCGCGATCCGCCGGCGGGGAATCTATTTCGCGATGGTGACCTTGGCGCTGTCCCAACTGGTGTATTTCATCTGCCTCGAGGCGCCGTTCACCGGCGGCGAGAACGGACTGCAGGACGTACCGCGCGGAAGTCTGTTCGGCGCTCTGTCGCTGAAGTCGGACGTCGTCATGTATTACGTCGTGCTGGCGCTGTTCATCGCGGTGTTCGTGCTGATCCGGCGCATCGTTCACTCTCCGTTTGGCCAGGTGTTGAAGGCTATTCGAGAAAACGAGCCTCGAGCCATCTCGCTCGGATACGACATCAATCGCTACAAGCTGTTGGCATTCGTGCTGTCATCAACTCTCTCGGGGCTCGCAGGGTCCTTGAAGACCTTGGTGCTCGGTTTTACGACGCTGTCGGACGTCCTGCAGGCGAACTCCGGCGAGGTCATCCTGATGACGCTGCTCGGAGGTTCCGGGACGTTCTTCGGTCCCGTCATCGGCGCCGCGCTCGTCATCACCCTGCAGGAGTACCTGTCGGACCTGGTCGGCGGCTGGGTGACCGTCATTATCGGCGCGATATTCGTCGCCTGCGTGCTGACCTTCCGCCGGGGTGTCGTCGGCGAACTCGCAGCCGCGGTTGCCTCGATGACGGGGCGGCAAAAGGAAAAAAACCGCCTCGAATCCCCTAACTTACCTTGACGAACACCATGATGCCATGTGCCGGAATCACTGCGTTGATCCGGCCGCCATTCACCTGCAGCGTTGCGCCGCGGTTGCCCACATCGTCGCCGCCATACACTGCGGCATCGCTATTAAAAATTTCCAGCCATCCGCCGGCCGGCAGTCGCCGCGGGTCGGTGGCGAGAACGTACCCTCGATCAAAGGGGGCGTCATTGAGGCTCGCCAACACCAGCAATTGCTGGGCCGGCGAGGTGCGCGTGAACGCGATCACGCGGTTGTCATTGTGCCGATAGATGACGTCGATGCCGCTCGAGCGCGCCGCCGGCATGGTAGTCACGAGTCGAATCAAATCCTGATAGAAGCGGAACAGAAACCGCCCGTCGCGGGTCCGCTCGCCGATCAGATCCTCCTTGTTCAAATAGAAATCATTGTATCGATAACACTTGGCCGCGCCGATCTCCTCTCCCATCAAGAACATTGGGATCCCTGCCGACAGCATCGAGAGACCGGCGACGAAGCGACTGCGGCCTTCGGCATACTTGCGCGTGGCGCCAATCAAGGGCGCATGGTTCACGGCCGTGACAATGGTGCGTGCCGTGTTTTGATCGTTGCCGGACTCGTCATGGTTTTCGTGATAGGTAATTTTGTTGTACTGCGTTGCCGACAGCGCACCGCAGAAATAGTCCATGTTGAGAGGGTCGCCTGCACCGTAGCCTGCATTTTTCAATAGCTTCGCGTAGCTGCCGCTGTAATTGCCGCCGCCAATCAAATGGTGATAAAAATCCGCGTACCAAACGGCGTCGAATCCCATACCTCCCTGATCGACTGGTCGAGTCATCGCGGTCCAGCCGCTATGGTCCTCGGCGATCAGGAATGCCGAGGGATTCACCATCTTCACCGCGCGGGTGAGTTCCCGCAGGAGCTTGATGCCATACAGATTCGCGCTGCCGACGGATGTTCCGTCGGCGTTGAGCGAGTTGTTCCGATGAATGGCGTCGGTCAAGTCCACCCGCAGTCCGTCGATGTGAAAGTCATCCAGCAGGGCCAACGCGCTGCTGGCGAACATTTGACGCACATTCTCCTCGCTGTAACGCGGGGCGTATCCGGACGAGCCATTATTCAGATATCCGCCATCGAGGTTGGCGGCTGCATAATCCGTGGGCTGTCCCTGATACCAGTACCAGAGATTGTGCTGCGGCGCGACGGCCGGGTCGGCGTCGTATCCCCATTCTGAACGCTCGTTGTTCGAGACGGCGAAGTGGTTGTACACCACATCCATGATCACGGCGATACCTCGCTGGTGACAGGCGCGCACGAAATGCTTCAACTGATTGGCCCCGCCGGCGCTGGTTTGCAGACAGAAGAACAGAGAGGTGCCGTAGCCCCACTGCAGGTCGCCGTCGAATTCCAGCACGGGCATTAACTCCACCGCATTCACGCCCAGCGCCCACAATTGATCCAGGAAGGTCATCGCATCGGCGAAGGTTCCGGCCGATGTCGATGGAAAGCCGAGCGAACCCACGTGCAGTTCGTAGATGATCAGGTCTTGGATGTTCTGCGGCGGTTTTAGTCCGGCGGTGAATTCGTTTGCCCAGAATTCATCGGCGAAGATCAGCGTCGACTTTTCGAGCCCGGTATCGTTGAAATCCTTGGTCACTTGATCCGGATCGACAATCGCCGAACAACTCACGATCCCATCCAGATCCAAATAGGTACCCGCATAGTGCGCGCCGCCCGGATTGACGCTGCCTCGCCCAACCTGACTGCGGGAGAAAATGTCAGCCTTATAGGTCGCAGCCCCCTGTTCATTGGTGATCCGGTACATGTACAGTCGATTCAGATAGTCGTCGAAATTGGCGAGTGCCGGCGTGCGCACGAGATCGCTCTCCCAGATGCCGCCGGCATGCGCGATCAGCGGTACCGCGGCAATCGACGGGTCCACGCCGGTGCCGTCATCGGCAATGTAGCCCGTGGGCGCACCGGCGGCTAAATCGCAGGGTGCGAAAATCACTTCGACGTTCCGGGCGTGCGGCGCCCATACCGCGAAGCGAATACCGGCGCTCGGCGAGTCCGGGAGGTAATATTTCTGCGCGCCGAACCGGCGCCCGGTCGCGAACCAGTAATCCTGCTGGGTGTCCTCCGCTGCGAGAACAAAACGTCGCACGCATTGACTCGAGAGTTCGTCCGGCACCTCGGTCGTCACCACCCACGCGTCCGCGGAGCCCTGTATATCGGCCAGTACGCCCCACTGAAAGGTGCTCCCGGTCTGAGCGGCGTCGAACGAGACGCTGGTACTGAAGGCGTCGCAGGCGGTGCCGTCGTTCGATGCGGCCATCGGCAATTGCGTCCATTGATCGGAGAATCGTCCCGCCGTGTCCCAGCTGCCGGACAGGCGGACATTGCTGAAGAGGCGGCGCTTCATCGCGCTATGAAAGGTGAACTTGACCGCAATTCGGGTCATGGCGAGCGTCCTGTTGCATCGGGCCGGAGAGAGAAGCGTCGTTAGATCAAATCATGCCAGAAAGATTCACACAGTAGCCGACCGCCCCCCGAAATCAATTCAGACCATGATAGGATTTTGAGCCATGACGACCGCCAGCGAGACTCCGGGGAAAATCGAGCAGCATACGATTTATCAAATCCCTATCGACCAGCGCCATGGCCGAGCCCGGGATTTATTTACGATCTGGTTCGGCGCGAACATCCACATGCTCACCATCGTCACCGGCGCCTTGGCGAGCACGGTGTTCAAGCTGCCCTTTTTGAGCGCCATCGGCGCAATCGTGTTCGGCAATCTCGTCGGCGCTATTTTCATGGCGTTGCACGCGGCTCAAGGTCCGCGGCTGGGGGTGCCGCAGATGGTGCAAACGCGTGGACAGTTCGGCTCCGTGGGTGCCGTGCTGGTGGTGGGCATCGTCATTGTGATGTACGTGGGCTTCCTGGCCTCGAATATCGTACTGGCCGGTCAGTCCTTGCACTCGGTGGCCCCCGCTTTGAGTCAAACGGCGATGATCGTCCTGGTTGCCGCCGTGACGCTCATTGCGACCATTTACGGGCACGATCTCATTCATGCCTATGAGCGCGTGCTCGCGTGGCTATCCGGATGCGCATTGCTGCTGGCGTTCTTCTGGATCGTGTTCGTTCATGGTCTACCTGCCATGTTCTTGGCGATGGGGACCTATACCCGTGCCGGTTTTTTCAGCGTGGTGTCGGTAGCCGCCTTGTGGCAGATCGCGTATGCACCTTACGTTTCCGATTACACCCGCTACATGCCGCAGGACACCGGTGCAAAGCCGGCATTTTGGGCGTCCTACTGGGGCTGCTCGCTGGGTTCGATACTGCCCATGATTCTAGGAGCCATGCTCGGCCTGATCGCGGCCGACGGCGATGTCGTCAACGGTTTGACCGCGTTCACGGGTAAGGCCAGTAGCGCCATCGTGATTATTTTCTCGATTAGCATCGCGGGCAACAATGCGATCAATCTGTATTGCGGAGTGCTCTCGACGATTACGTTGGGGCAAACATTCATTCCGCAGTGGAAAGCCGGGCCGGCGGCGCGCACCGTTACGGCGACCGTGCTGCTGCTCGTCGCCTTGGGCCTGGCGTTGTTCGCCGCCGCCAATTTTCTTGCCAACTACACCGATTTCATTCTGCTGCTGCTCTACGTGCTGGTGCCCTGGACCGCGGTCAATTTGGTCGACTACTATCTGGTGCGGCACGGCGAATACGACGTGTCGTCGTTCTTTGCGCGCGATGGCGGCGTTTACGGAAGGTTCAACAAGCAGGCCATTGCCTGCTATGTGTTCGGCATCGCCGTTCAACTGCCGTTCGTCGATACGGCGCTTTATACCGGTCCGGTGGCCAAGATGCTGAACCACGTCGATATATCGTGGATCGTGGGCTTGGTGGTGGTCGGCCCGGTTTATTATTATCTGGTTCGCAAGAGCCAGACCGGCGCTCTGGCGACCAATACCGCCTAGCAGCCTGTCTGTGTATTTCCCCAGCAGGCTCCTGCATGATGTCGACGCTGCCTAAGCGCCAGAGAACGGACGGATAGCATGCGAGATTTTCAGGTGCCGGGACGCAGTCCCGTCTATGCCACGAATGCCATGGCCGCGACGTCGATGCCGCTGGCCACTCTGGTGGCGATCGATACGCTGCGGGCCGGCGGCAATGCACTGGATGCCGCCGTGGCGGCCACCGCGGTGTTGGGCGTGATCGAGCCGCAATCGACCGGCATCGGCGGGGATTGCTTTTGCCTCTACAAGCCCGCCGGGCATGACGTAGTGGCCATGAACGGCTCGGGCCGCGCACCGGCGGCGGCCAGCGTGACGGCGTTGGCAAGCTTAGGGGTTCGGACGCTGGATCCCACATCACCCCACACCGTGACGATCCCGGGTGCCGTGGCGGCGTGGGAAATGCTGCTGGCCATCCACGGCCGCAAAGGCTTGGACGAATTATTGCGGCCCGCGATTCACTATGCCGAAGAGGGCTTCGTCGTGGCCCCGCGCGTGGCCTTCGACTGGGCGGCGGAGACGCCCAAGCTGAAGAGCACCGGCGCCGGTCCGTATTTGCCCGCCGGGACGGCGCCGCTGCCGGGCCATGTGTTCCGCCAACCGGCTCTCGCCACCACCTTGCGGCAGATTGCCAAACACGGCGCGAAGGCCTTCTACGAAGGCGAGATCGCCGCCCGCATGGTCGATACGCTGCACGCCCGCGGCGGTCTGCATACCGAGGATGATTTTGCGTCCATGCGCAGCGCCGTTGGCTTCGTTACCCCCATCACGGCCCGTTGGCGCGGCCACGACGTATGGGAATGTCCGCCGAATGGCTCCGGCGTAGCGGCATTGATGCTGCTCGGAATTCTGGACGGCATGCCAACGCCGGATGAGCCGCTGAGCGCGCTGCGGCTGCACCGCCATTCAGAAGCGGCACGCTTGGTGTACCGCGATCGAGACGCGTTCATCGCAGACCCTGAACACTACGAGGTACCGGTCGCAAGACTGCTGAGCGGCGAGTACCTCGATGCCATGCGGGCGCTGATCGACGATCATCGATCGCTGCCGAAGTTGCCGCAACCGGGGGAAGCGTTGCTGCCGGTGCATAAGGACACGGTGTACGTCAGCGTGGTTGACCGCGACGGCAATGCCTGCAGCTTCATCAATTCGATCTTTCAGAGTTTCGGCTCGGGGATCGTCTCCTCTCAGGACGGCATCCTGCTGCATAATCGGGGCTTCAGTTTCAATCTCGAGGCCGGACACCCCAATGCCATCGCGCCCAATAAACGCCCCATGCATACCATCCTCCCGGGAATGCTGACCCAGAACGGTCATGCGATTATGCCGTTTGGCGTCATGGGCGGTCACTATCAACCCGTCGGGCAAAGTTGGCTGCTGACCAATCTGTTGGAATTCGGCATGGATATTCAAGAGGCCATTGACTGTCCGCGTGTCATGCCGCGCTTAGGCACATTGCAGGTGGAACATGGCATCGCAGCGGCCACGCGCAGCGCATTGACTCAGCTGGGCCACGAACTGGCGCAACCCGAAGAGCCCTTGGGCGGCGCACAGGCGGTGTGGATTGACCGATCGCGCGGTATATTGATCGGCGGATCAGACCCCAGAAAAGATGGTTGCGCCCTGGGATATTGACGCTCCGCTTTCGGCAATTTCACAACCGAATTAATGGTTTGCGCCGACGATCGCCGCGAGCCCCCCCAGCGAGAAATCCACCAAATGCCGCGTGAGCTGCGGGGCGGAGGCGGCCGTCAGATTCAGGCCGGGCGCCAATCGCTTCAATTTGCGTCGATCGACCAGTAAGAGCAGCGCGCAAGGCGCCATGATGCTAATGCAGCCGCGGGCGACCGCCGGGTCATTGGCTGCTTTACCGGTCAGCGCGCTTACAATCGATTTGAGCAGCTTGGATCGCGATGCGAGCGCTCGGTCGTGCACCCGGCCCGAGACCATCGATGGCGCAATGAATTCCCGGCCGAACAATTTTCCCGGCCAGGACTGCGACACGGGGCTGGTCAAGGTCTGGACGATGAGGCTGAGAAAAGCTTCGAGCTGGCGCCGTGGATCGCTCTGCGCCGTAACGGCGTTTACCAGCGCCTCCGTGGTAACGAGACGCCGCAGAGCCTCGCTGAGCACCGCTCGGTACAATCCCACCATTCCCCCGAAGTGATAGACGATGGCCGCCGTGTGGACCCGGGCCTTTCGGCAAATATCCTGGCCGGTGGCGCCGTCAAAGCCCTGCGCAGCAAATATTCGGCCGGCGGCCTCGAGCAGCTGCGCACGCGTGCGATCGCTCCGCGCGGGGCTTTGCCGTCGAGTTCGCACGGTGCCGGAGTCAGGCGTCGATTTCGCCCGTCGAACATTTTTCCGCTTCATGCGCCCACTTAACCACCTTCGAACCTCCGATTCAAATCAAATTCAAATTTGAATTTGCTTGACTGCGGCACGGTACTGATCTTAACTGCCGCGAAGGCAGGTAATCAGATGTCGAAGATCGCGCGATACGCCGTCTTGATCGTGGCCGTCATCTTTGTCGGCGGGCTGGCGCTGTGGTGGTGGTTGGATAAGGCGCCCGGCCGGACTGAGCTGCGCCTGTACGGCAACGTGGACTTGCGCCAAGTGGAGCTGCCGTTCAACGGCAGCGAACGCATTGCGGAGGTCTTGGTACAGGAAGGGGATCACGTCACCCAGGGGCAGGTGTTGGCCCGACTCGACACCGGTCGTTTGATGCCGCAGGTGGCGAAGGCCGAGGCTGACGCGGCCGCGCAGCAGCAGGCGGTCGCGCGCCTGCATCATGGCAATCGGCCGGAGGAAATCGCGCAGGCCAGGGCCAATGTCGATGCCGCGGCCGCCGACGGCGTCAACGCGCGCGCGCAATACGCTCGCCTGCGCTCCCTTGCGGACAGCACCTCCGGCCGTGCGGTGAGCGGCCAGGACCTCGATGCGGCCAAAGCGGCGCTCGATACCGCCGAGGCCAGACTCGCCGTGAATCACAAGGCGCTGGCGCTGCAGTTGGCCGGCCCTCGCGCGGAAGATATCGCACAGGCGGAAGCCCAGTTGCGGGCCGATCAAGCCCAACTCGCCTTCCTGCGGCAACAGCTCAAGGACGCCGATCTGCTGGCGCCGCTCAATGCCGTGGTTCGCTCGCGCATCGTCGAGCCCGGGGAAATCGCTTCGCCGCAGAAATCCGCCTTTACGCTGGCCATCACCAATCCGAAATGGGTGCGAGCCTACGTGGCTGAGACCGACTTGGGAGCGGTGCATGAAGGCTTGCGTGCCGAGGTGACGGTGGACGGCTTCGCGAGCCGCAGCTTTCCCGGATGGATCGGCTTTATCTCGCCGGTCGCCGAATTCACACCGAAGGCGGTAGAGACGACTGAGCTGCGCTCGAGCTTGGTGTATCAGATCCGCGTATTCGTACAGGATCCGGCGGACGCGCTGCGCCTCGGGATGCCGGCGACCGTGCATGTACCGCTGCACAGCGGCGGTGCGCCGGCCGGGGCCCCAGACTCCGGCGCGCAGCACGGGGCGTCCCCATGAGCGGTGCGCATGGCTCGCCGGCCCTGGTGGTTGCGCATGATTTGCGTAAGTGCTTCGAGCGCCCGAACGAGGCGCCGATTTGCGCACTCGACGGCGTCGCGCTCGAGGCCCGTCATGGCGAACTGACGGCGCTGGTCGGCCCCGACGGCGCCGGTAAAACCACCTTGCTGCGCCTGGCGGCGGGCTTGATGCGCCCTGACGGCGGTACCCTCACGGTGCTCGGCATCGATGTGTCGGCGGATCCCCAGCAGATTCAGGATCGCATCAGCTACATGCCGCAGCGCTTCGGCCTGTACGAAGACCTGAGTGTGGCGGAAAACCTGGATCTGTATGCGGATCTGCACGGCGTGAGCGCGGCGCAGAGGGCACAGCGCTATCCCGCACTGATGGACATGACCGCTCTCGCACCGTTTCGAACACGGCTGGCGGGCCAACTGTCCGGCGGTATGAAACAGAAGCTGGGCCTGGCCTGTACCTTGGTGCGCTCGCCGGAACTGCTGCTGCTCGATGAGCCCACCGTCGGCGTCGATCCTTTGTCGCGCCGCGAACTGTGGGACATCGTGCGTCGCCTGGTCGCCGAGCAAGGCCTGACGGTATTGCTGAGCACGGCGTATCTCGATGAAGCCGAGCGCTGCAGTCGAGTGATCGTCCTGCACCAGGGCAAAGTGCTGTCGCAGGGCTCACCGGCAGAGCTCGCCGCTCGCGCCAGCGGGCGCAGTTTCGTGGCATCGCCGGCACCGCAGCAGTCGGCGCGAGCGCTCCAGGCACGCTTGCTCGACCGGTCCGACATCATCGATGCGGTGCCCGACGGCGGGCGGGTGCGCTTCGTTCGCGACGCCGTGACGGACGAGCGGGGAACCAGCGACGACGCGTTGCGCGGGCTTACCGTCGATTCAGTGCCGCCTCGATTCGAGGATGGTTTCATGATGTTGCTGCGCCGTAACGCGGATCGCGAGCAGGCCAGGAGCATCGTCGTGGCGCGTCCGGTCGCCGCGCAAGCCAATGCCGTGGCGGTGCAAGTCCGGCAGCTCATGAAGAAATTCGGCCGCTTCGTCGCAGTCGATCGCATCAGCTTCGAAGTTCGTCGCGGCGAGATTTTCGGTTTGCTCGGACCCAACGGGGCCGGCAAGACCACGACGTTCCGCATGTTGTGCGGCTTACTCGCTCCAACCGGCGGCGAGCTCAACGTGGCGGGCGTCGACGTGCGCGGTGCGCCGGCCGCGGCACGCGAGCGATTCGGCTATGTGGCGCAGAAATTCTCGCTCTACGGACCCTTGAGTGTGACCGAGAATCTCGAATTCTTCGCCAGCGCCTATGGTCTGCGACGCGAGCGCAAGGCCTCCCGCATCGCCTGGGCCATCGAGCAGTTTGAGCTCGGCGTACACGCCCGCGCCATGAGCGCGCAGCTGCCGGGCGGCTACAAGCAGCGCCTCGCCATGGCGGCCGCCTTGCTGCACGAGCCGGAAATTCTCTTTCTCGATGAGCCGACCAGCGGCGCCGACCCGCTGGCGCGCCGAGCTTTCTGGCGGCGCATCACGGTACTGGCCGAGCAGGGGGTGACCATCATAGTCACCACGCACTTCATGCAGGAGGCGGAGTACTGCGATCGGATCGCGATCATGGATGCCGGCCAAGTGCTGGCACAGGGCTCACCGGCAGCCGTGCGCGAGCGCGCCCGGACGCCGAGCGCGCCCGAACCCACCATGGAGGAGGCGTTCATCGCGATAGTCGAGCAGGCCCGCCGCCAGGAGACGGCCGCATGACGCTGCGAACGCCATGACGCCGATTGCCCCGGCGTCAACGTCGAACGCCTGGCGTTCGAAATTGCGCCGAGTGCGCGCGCTGGTGTGGAAAGAGACCCACCAGATCGTACGCGACCCCTCGAGCATTGCGCTCGGCGTGGTATTGCCGCTGATCCTCATACTGCTGTTCGGCTACGGACTATCGCTCGACGTCAAGAACGTGCCGATAGCCGTCGTGATCGAGCAGCCGACGCCCGAGGCGATCGAGCTGGCAGCTGGATTCCAGCTCTCCTCGTATTTTCATCCGCAAATGACGCGCTCGATGCCGCCCGCGCAGCAGCTCCTGCTCGAACACCAGGTGGACGGCATCGTGCGTATTCCAGCCGACTTCACTCGGCACGTCATCGCCGGGGATGCCGAGCTGCAGCTCATCGTGCATGGCGGTGATGCCAACCGGGCACGGATCATTGAAGGGTATGTCCGAGGCATCGTCGGCGTCTGGGCAGCACGGCAGGGGGTTCAAGGACTGGCCAGCGCCAGCGCGCCGGTGAACATAGTCGAGCGCCTGTGGTTCAACGAGGCCAATGACAGCAGCTATTTCCTGGTGCCGGGGCTCGTCGTACTGGTGATGACGCTGATCGGCGCGCTGTTGACCGCCATGGTGATGGCGCGGGAGTGGGAACGAGGTACTCTCGAAGCACTGCTGGTCACGCCGGTGCGCAGCGAGGAAATTCTGCTCGGCAAGACCTTGCCGTATTTCCTCCTCGGATTGATCGGCTTTGCGCTGTGCGTCCTGTCCGCCAAGTTTCTGTTCCACGTACCGCTGCGCGGTTCGCTCTGGGTGCTGCTGACCGCGTCGATGTTATATGTGTTGGTGGCTCTCGGCATCGGACTGCTGATCTCATCCTGGGTGAAGAATCAGTTGGTTGCGAGTCAACTGACCCTGCTCGTCACCTTCATGCCCGCGTTCATGCTCTCTGGATTTCTATTCGACCTGCGCAGCATGCCGACTGCGGTACGGTTGATTACCTACGCGTTGCCGGCCCGCTACTACGTGGCTCTGCTGCAAAGCGTATTTCTCGCCGGTAATGTTTGGTCGGTGATCGTGCCGAATTCCCTGGTGCTCGCGGCCATGGCCGCCGCGTTGGCGCTGGCCAGCCGTGCCGTTATGCGCAAGACCTTGGATTGAAGCGCGTGCTCGACTCCATCCTCCGCATTCTGGCTCTGACGCGCAAGGAATTGCTGGCGGTGCTCAAGGACCGACGCAGCCGCCTGAGTCTATTGATTCCGCCCATAGTGCAGGCATTGATCTTTGGCTACGCAGCCACCTACGATCTCAACCACGTCACCTACGCCGCATTGGATCAAGACCATAGCGCCGCTTCGCGGCAATTACTCGCGGGGCTCGACGGCTCGCGCGTATTCGAACGCGTCGCGGATCTGCAGCACGCGAGCGATGTGTCGTCCGTCATCGATGCACGCCGCGCGCTGTTGGTGGTGCAAATCGATGCGGACTTTGAACGGCAATTGCTGTCCGGCCGCGGCGCCGACGTGCAGATCGTCGCCGACGGCCGAAATTCCAATACCGCCGGCACCGCAATGGGGTACGTCGCCGATATCGTCGAGCAATTCAACGATGATTGGGGCGGCACGCATGGGTTTGCGCCGCCGCCGGTGCGGATCGTGACCCGCGCCTGGTACAACCCCAATCTCGAAACTCGATGGTTCATGATTCCCGGCATGATCGGCACGCTGACATTGATACAGACTATGATGCTCACGGCGATGTCGGTCGCGCGCGAGCGCGAGCAGGGGACCTTCGATCAATTGCTGGTCACGCCCTTCCGTCCCTATGAGATCATGGCGGGCAAGGCGCTGCCTTCCATGCTGGTGGGCATGGTTCAGGCCACCGGCGTGCTGCTGGTCGCTCAGCTCTGGTTTCGCATTCCATTTGCGGGCTCGTATCTGACGCTCTATGCCGGTCTGTTGCTGTTTCTGCTGGCGGCGGTGGGCATCGGGCTGCTGCTCTCGGCGGTGGCGGCGACCATGCAGCAGGCCATGCTGTACTCCATGCTGCTCATCATGCCGTTTTCTCTTCTTTCGGGACTCACCACGCCGCTCAGCAGCATGCCGGGGGCCGTGCAATATCTGACCGCGATGAATCCACTGCGCTACGCGATCGACATCACGCGGCGCGTGTATCTGGAGGGTGAGGGAATCAATTTTCTCGGGGCCGATCTGTGGCCTCTGGGACTGATCGCGGCACTCACGTTATCGGCAGCCTCCTGGATGTTCAGGCACCGCATGCACTGACCACCGTGATCCGCCCTCACCACCACCGCCCCGAGTCAATGACGGCAATTGCGGCCACCATGATCCTGCTTGCTGGCTGCACCGTCGGGCCGGACTTCGTTCGACCCACGCCGCAGGTGCCGGCGCATTGGTCGCCTGCACAAGCGACCACGGAACAGGCGGACTTGAGTGCGTGGTGGCGCGAATTCAATGATCCCAGCTTAAGCTCGCTGATCGACCGCTCAGTCACTTCGAATTTGGATTTGCGCGCCGCGGTGCTGCGCATCGAAGAGGCGCGGGCGCAGCGGGATGTGAGCGCTTCGGCGTTCTGGCCCAGGTTGTCGCTGGAAGCCGCCTACAGCCGCCAGCGTATCAGTGAGGCGACACCGACCGGTTCGCTGCTGAGTTCAGCCGGCAACCTCCACCTGCCCGGCGGGGCCGGGGTCAGCATTCCCAATCCCTATAGCCAGTACCAGTTGAGCGCCGACGCCTCTTGGGAGATCGACCTGTTCGGGCGTGTACGGCGATCGGTCGAGGCGGCTGACGCGAGCGTGCAAGTATCGATCGAAGATCAGCACGCCGTGCGGGTTTCATTACTGGCGGATGTGGCGCAGAGCTATATGGCCTTGCGCGGCGCGCAGTCGCGCCTGCAACTGGCCAGGGAGAATCTCGCGACCGTCGGCGAACTGCTGGAATTGACGCGCGCGCGCGGTGCGGCCGGTTTGACCACGCATATCGACATCGGCAATGCGATCGCGCAAGAGAGTGCGACTCGCGCCGAGCTACCCGCCTTCGAACTGCAGATTACGCTGAACATCAATCAGCTCAGCCAGCTCCTGGCTCGAGAACCGGAGGCGCTGCGCGCCGAGCTGCAAGCGGCGGCCCCGGTTCCGTTGATGCCGCCTGAAGCACCCATCGGTTTGCCGGCCGATATGGCGAGGCGCCGCCCCGATATCCGTCAAGCGGAGGCGAATTTGCATGCCGCGACCGCGCAAATCGGCGTGGCCGTGGCGGATCTATTCCCGCGCCTGACGCTTTCGGGGACCGGCGGCTATCAATCCGAGACTGCGGGCAGACTGGTCGAGTGGGCGAGCCGTTTCGGCTCGGTCGGGCCTACATTGGAACTGCCGATATTCGATCGCGGCAAATGGAAGACCGTGCACCTGGAGGACCTACGAGCGCAGGACGCGGCACTCGCCTATCAACGAACGGTCCTCAACGCTCTGCACGAGGTTGAGAATGCCCTGGCAAGCTACGGCGCAGATCAGCAACGGCGTGCCTTGCTCGATGCGACCGTGACGCAGAACGATGAGGTGCTCGCCTTATCACGCCGGCGCTATGAAAGCGGCGTGTCCAATTTCATCGACGTGCTGAATGCGCAGCGCACGCTGCAACAGAACCAGACATTGCTGCTCGACAGCGTAACCGCCGTGGCCACGGACCTGGTGCGGCTCTATCGCGCGCTCGGCGGCGATTGGCAGCCGGACCGGAAACAGAGTAGCCTCACTCAATAATCAAATCGGTTCTCGTTGCGAACGGGGAGTGGCATCTTGGCGCACATCGAGTCCTTTTCAACGGCCGGGCTGGACCCGCGCCGTAAGCTCGCATTCTGGAACGATCGCGTCAGCGAAAGCTTGACGCCGCTGGTGTCCGAGCCCATGGATGTCCGCGACTTCAACGGGTCCATATCGCGCGTGTCGATCGGCGACATGAGTCTCTCCGAGGTGTATTCGGACGCTCAGATCGTGCGTCACTCCCGCTACCACGTGTCGCGCACGACACAGTCGACGATCTTCCTGCAATTGCAATTGGAGGGGGACAGCCTCACGCGGCAGGACGGCCGCGAATCGGTTCTGCACGCCGGCGACTTCGCGCTTCTCGACAGCACTCGCCGCTACGATATGGTGTTCAACGGTGCCAACCGAATGCTGGTGCTCGGCATACCGAATTCCACGCTGCGACGGCAGGTCGGCTGTCCCGAGTACCTGGCCGCCATACCGATGTCGGGCGGCCGCGGCACCAACCGGCTGCTGTCCCAGTTGGTGTACGGGTACTGGAGCGAGTGCCACCGCGGCCTCAGCGAGCAGATGGGCGACCGCGTTGCCGAAATCATCCTCGATCTCATCGCCGCCGCCTACGCAGATATGCCGCAGGCGCTGGTCGACCGATCTTCACTCGGAACGGCGCACAGAGTCCGCATCATGAAGTACATCCATGCGCACCTGTATGATCCGGAGCTGACGCCGACTCGCATTGCGGAGGCCTGCAAGATAACGGCCCGCTACGTCCATCATGTTTTCTCGGATCAAGACGAAACCGTGGCGCGCTACATTCTGCGCCGCCGACTCGAGGCTTGCGCGCGCGCTCTGCAGTCGACGTCTCATCAGCACCGGACGGTCACGGCCATCGCTCTGGACCACGGATTCAACAGTCCCACTCAATTTGGGCGCGTGTTCCGAAACAAGTTCAATGCAACGCCGCGTGAATATCGCCGCGAGAAGTCCGGAATCGCCTAGCTGCCGCTCGGTCATTCCATCGCTGCGCGTGCGCGTTCTCGGCTCGAGCGCCGGTACCGGCTCATCTTGTTCAACGTGCCGCATACGTCCATCGAGCACCAGCGTCGCCGGCCGTTCTTTGTTTCGTCGTAGAAGAGCCAGCCACAGGCATTCGGCGCGCCGCAACGTTTCAGCCGGGTCGAGTCGAATGTACTTAAAAACTCCAACGCGGACAGAGCGATCCGCTTGAGGGGCAACCGCGAATCGGTCGAGTGGCCGTTCCACCGTACCCAGCGCGCCGCGGACGGATCCACCGTCAGATCCTGCCAAGCGAGATGCACCCATTGGTTGAGGGCAGTGATTGCATCGGCCGGAATCGTGCGGCCGTCAATGATCGACGAAAATAGTCCGTGAAGCTGCTCTCGGAAGGCTACGACTTGCCGCATGGTTCCAGGCCCAAGTTCTTGCGACTGCAGCAGCGTCTTGGCCTCGTGTTGCCCTAGCACGATGGCGCGGACACCCCATTCGAGGAATCGCTCAGGAGCAGCGATGTAGTCCTCGGCAACGTCGGCGAAGCGGTCGTGCAGGGTGTTGACGAAGTCGAGGCATGGTCGCCCGCCATCCAGCCTAATGTGATCAATGGGCCTGCTTGACGAAGGAACTCTCATGAACACCGAATCTCCCACTTTTTCACAGCGCCATCGCTCCGATTGCGCATACCAGTAAAACATGTTTTACTAGTATACATCGTATTTGTGGAGAAATATCCATGGCACTCCTTCGCGAATGGCGGGCAGAGATTCGGCGCAAGGACCGCGATGCCTACGTCGAGTACGTCCGCACCAGCGGCTTCAGCGAATATCAACGGACGAAAGGCAACCTGTTTGCTCTCATCAGCACCCGCGATATCGACGACGAGCGGTGCGAGATAGTCACGCTGAGCGGCTGGACTTCATGGGACGCCGTGCGGGCGTTTGCCGGTAAAGACCCCGAGCGCGCGCGGTATTTTCCAACGGACGATCAGTACCTTCTGACCAAGCCGGACACCGTGAGCCACTATGAAATACACGAGATGACGGAGCTTCCCCGAAGCGATTGAGGGCCGCGTGCCGAGTCCCAATAGAGAAGACCAATCGCGTTTCCGTGATAATCTGCTCGAGGGATCGTTCAAAAAGATAAATCGGTCGTGTTTGGCTACATTCGCAATCTGACGCGGGCACAGCGCAATGCCTTTTTTTCCTCGCTCGCCGGCTGGTCGCTGGACGCATTCGATTTCTTCATTTTCGTCTTCTGTCTGAGGGCGATAAGCACCGAGTTTCACACCGACGTGAAATCGGTGGCGGAGGGCATCTTTCTCACGCTGGCGTTCCGTCCGGTCGGTGCGCTGGTGTTCGGCTGGCTGGCGGAGAAGTATGGCCGCCGGCCGATCCTGATGATCAATATCGTCAGCTACTCTGCGGTGGAACTGGCCAGCGCGTTCGCGCCCGACCTATCGACGTTGCTGGTATTGCGTGCGCTGTTCGGTTTTGCCATGGGCGGCGAGTGGGGCGTGGGTGCGGCATTGGCGCTCGAGACGCTTCCTGCCAAAGGACGCGGCTTCTTCTCCGGCCTGCTGCAGGAAGGTTACGTTATCGGCTACCTGCTGGCGTCGATCGTGTTCGCGTACGCATTCGTTCACGTCGGCTGGCGCGGAATGTTCGTCATCGGCGCGTCGCCGGCGCTGTTGGTGCTTTACATCCGCGGCAATGTCGAGGAATCACCGGCGTGGGTGGCGGGCGCCGCTCCGCAGCGCGCCTCCGCGGCAGAAATTTGGGGCGCGGTGAAGCACTATCTGCCGACGTTGATCTTCCTGGTGGTGCTGATGGCTTGCTTCAACGCCTTCTCACACGGCTCGCAGGATCTGTATCCGACCTTCCTGCAAACGCAGCACGGCTTCTCCGCAAAGGCGACCGGCAATATTGCGGTCGTCATGAATCTCGGCGCGCTGGCCGGCGGCATCTGTTTCGGTACGCTGTCGGAGCGGATCGGACGTAAGCGCGCCATTATGCTGGCCGCGGTGCTCGCGCTGCCGATGATCCCGATGTGGGCGTATGCACAAACGGCGGCGATCCTCGCGATCGGCGGCTTCCTGATGCAATTCATGGTGCAAGGCGCGTGGGGAATTGTGCCGGCGCATCTCAACGAGCTGTCACCGCCCTCGGTACGCGCGATCCTTCCCGGCTTCGCGTATCAACTCGGCAACCTGGCGATGTCGCGGATGGGCCCGTTTCAAGCCGGCATTGCCGAGTCGCACGGCGGCGACTATGCATTCATTCTGTCGTGGACTTTGGCCGTGGTCGCTATCGTTCTCATCGTCGTCACCGCATTGGGCCCAGAGGCGCGTGCCGTACAGCTTACGGTGTCGTCCTAGGGCGTTACGACGTCGTGCCCTTAGTGGACTGGGATCTACCGGCGCCTTACCTTGCAACGCTCGACGTCGCACTGAGGGATATCGATGCTTATGACCACGTCAATAACGCGGTGTATATGACTTGGTTCGACCGCGCCGCCTGGGAGCATTCGGCGGCGCTAGGCCTACCGATCGAGAAATGCCTGCAGCTCGATCGAGGCATGGCAGTCCTGCGCAGCGTAATCGCTTACCTGCGCCCCGCCGTGCTGGGTGATACGATTCACGTTGCGACCTGGCTCCTACCGGCCGACGGCAAATTACGTGTTCGCAGGCGCTTCCAGGTACGGAGCGAAGCGGGCGGCACGACGCTTGCGCGCGCCGAAATCGAATATGCGTGCATCGAGTTGTCGAGCGGACGGCCGGCGCGGTGGCCGCCGGAGTTTCGCGAACGTTATGTCGCGCTCGACGAGGTGGTGTACGCGGCCGAGGCGCTGGCGCCGGTCTGACGGAGGTGTGTTGCAAGAAGTGATTGACAGATTCGAAAGTATCTCTATCCTTCGCAGCGGGCCATCCGCTCCCAACGGCGGACGCTCATCTGTAAGGATGGGAGTACAAGTTTATGACACACATACCGACGCCGGGCGTCCGTCCGGCTGATGCCCGATTTTCATCGGGTCCGACCAAGAAACGTCCGGGGTGGAACCTACAAGTCCTTGAAGGTGCGTTGCTCGGCCGCTCGCACCGTTCAAAACCCGGGAAAGCCAAGCTCAAAGAGGCGATCGACAGGACGCGCGCGATATTAGGCGTACCCGCCGATTTCAAGATCGCGATTGTGCCGGCATCCGATACGGGCGCGGTGGAAATGGCGCTGTGGTCGATGCTGGGCGCGCGCCCGGTCGATGTGTTCGCCTGGGAGAGCTTCGGCGAAGAGTGGGTGACCGATGCGGCCGAGCAATTAAAGCTGTCCGATTGCCGTATTCACGTCGGCCGGCCCTACGGCGTGCTGCCGGATCTGTCTCTTGCGCGTGCATCGGCGGACATCGTCTTCACGCAGAACGGAACGACCTCCGGTGCGAAGATTCCAAATTTCGATTGGATCCCAGCGAATCGCGAGGGCATTACCTTCAATGATGCGACCAGCGGCGCCTTTGCGCAGCCCATCGAGTGGTCCAAGTGCGACGTGGTGACCTTTTCTTGGCAGAAAGTGCTGGGTGGAGAGGCGGCTCACGGCATGTTGATTCTTTCCCCGCGCGCGGTAGCCCGATTGGAGAGCTATGTGCCCCCTCGGCCGCTGCCGAAGATTTTTCGCATGACCAAGAAAGGGAGACTGGATCAGGAGATGTTCGAAGGCGCGACCATCAACACGCCTTCGCTGCTGGCTGCCGAGGACTATATCGACGCACTGAAGTGGGCGGAAAGTATCGGCGGCCTGGCCGCGTTGCACGCTCGCGCGAATGCCAATACCAACGTGCTGACGGAATGGGTGGCGCGGACACCCTGGGTGGATTTCCTGGTATCGGATGCCGCAATTCGCAGCAACACCAGTGTCTGTCTCAAGGTGGTCGACGATCGCGTGACGTCGCTGCCGGAGGCCGGTAAGGCCGAGTTTGCGAAAACTCTGGCCGCGATCCTGGAGAAGGAAGGCGTGGCGCTCGATGCGGCATCGTATCGATCCGCGCCGCCCGGTTTGCGCATCTGGTGTGGCGCCACTATCGAACAAAGCGATGTGCAATCGCTGACGCCGTGGCTCGACTGGGCATTCGGCAGCTGCCTTGCGCTATTCAAGATCGCCGGATGAGGACGTACCGTGCCTAAGGTTCTTATTGCCGATGAGTTGAGCCCGAAAGCCCTCGACATCTTTCGCAGCCGCGGAGTGGAGGCGGAGGTGCGCGTTGGCCTCAAAAAAGCCGACCTGATGAGCATCATCGGCGGTTACGATGGTCTGGCGGTGCGTTCCGCAACGAAGGCAGACAAGGAGGTCATTGCCGCCGCGACGAGGCTCAAGGTGATCGGTCGTGCCGGCATCGGTGTCGACAACATCGACATTCCATCGGCCACCGCTCGCGGCATCGTGGTCATGAACACTCCATTCGGCAACTCGATCACGACCGCCGAGCACGCCATTGCGTTGCTGTTTGCCGCGGCCCGCCAGATTGCCGCGGCGGACGTTTCCACCCAGGCGGGGAAATGGGAAAAGAATCGCTTCATGGGCGTCGAGCTCTATGCCAAGAACCTGGGTCTGATAGGCTGCGGCAATATCGGCGCACTGGTGGCAGAACGGGCACTGGCCCTCAAAATGAAGGTGATCGCCTACGATCCCTTCCTCTCGCCTGAGCGCGCTGTAAAGCTCGGCGTGGAAAAGGTCGAGCTGGACGAGTTACTGTCGCGTGCCGATCTGATTTCGCTGCACACACCTTTGACCGAGAAGACCAAGAACATTCTGTCGGCGGAAGCGCTCGCCAAGACGAAAAGAGGCGTCATCATTGTGAACGCAGCGCGAGGCGGGCTCGTCGATGAGGCGGCCTTGCGCGCGGCGCTCGATAGCGGACATGTCGCCGCCGCTGGTTTCGATGTTTTCGTCACCGAACCGGCCAAAGAGAGTGCGCTGTTCGGCGCGCCAAATTTTGTCGCTACGCCTCATCTCGGCGCGAGCACCAACGAGGCTCAAGAAAACGTCGCCTTGCAAATAGCCGAACAGATGTCGGACTACCTGTTGTCAGGTGCCGTCACCAACGCGCTCAATATGGCCTCGATAAGCGCGGAAGAGGCGTCGCGTCTCAAGCCATTCACCGGGCTCATCGACAAGCTCGGAGCTTTCGCGGGTCAGATCGCCGACGACGGTCTCGAGGCGGTCGAGATCGAGTACGAAGGAGACGTCGCGCACCTCAACACTCAACCTCTGACTGCGATCGCATTGGCTTCCCTGATGAGACCGCTAATGCCGGACGTGAACATGGTGTCCGCGCCCGCCGTGCTGAAACAGAAAGGTACCCCGCTGACCGAATCCCGACGCGAAACTTCCCCGATCTATGGATCGCTGATCCGGATCAAAGTGCTCACCGGCGGGCGTTGGCGGACGCTCGCCGGCGTGGTCAACGCGGGAAGCGCGAAGATCGTCGAAGTGAAAGGTATGGCACTGGAAGCGGATTTCCATCCGGTGATGCTGCTCATCAACAATCTGGACAAACCTGGTTTCATAGGAGCGCTGGGCACCATATTGGGAGAGGCGAATATCAATATTGCGACCTTCCATCTCGGCCGCCAGGCCGCGGAGCAGGACGCCATTGCCATCGTCGGTGTGGATCAAGTCCTGCCCGAGGCCATTCAGCAGAAGCTGCGTGCCTTGCCTCACGTTCGATATGTGAAGGTGCTTAAGTTCTAACCACGGCACCGGTGGGCAGCTGCAGGGACGGTCAGACTTCCAGCAGATCCTTGCCGACGATCACCGACCCGCGGAAATGACTGCGGGCAGCGTCAATCCACATCTGATCGGTGATCTCGGAATCGTCCGCCGGCACGAAATGCGACAGCACCAGAACCTTCACTCCGGCTGCCTCTGCCACGCGGCCGGCATCTTCAACTGATGTTTGATTAGCCAAAATGCTGGCCTTCAGAGCCGTGGCGTTGGGCACTCGAGCGACGAGGCGATCGAGCGCGGGCATGTAGAGCACCGCATGCACGAGAACGTCGGCGCCTTGTGCGAGTTTCACGAGGTTATCGGACCGGACCGTATCGCCGGAAATCACGATCGAACGGTCGGCGGCATCGAACCGATAGGCAAACGCCGGAACCATGGGTGGATGTCGCACGAGCGCCGCTGTCACCCTGACGTTTTCATCCCGCATGACCAGACCCGCGTCGTGCATCTCGTGGACATGAACCAGCGGGACCAGCGGCACGCGGCCCTCATCCGCAATGCGAGCGTCGATGTCGGCGGCGTTCATCTCGAAGAATAGCTTGGTCATTTTTGCCAGCGGCGGCGGCCCCCAGGTATCGACACGCGTTCTAAGCCCGGCAGCCCACGCAAGCCAAATCAAATTCCCGTAATCTGCGTTGTGGTCCGAATGCTGGTGCGTCAAGAAGATGTGACGCAGAGTGGGCAGGGGCACGTCGGCGAAGACGAGCTGTCGCGCGACGCCATTGCCGCAATCGATGACATACGCAACGTTGTTGCTGATGATCACCTGGGCGGACGCCGAGCTGCCCTTTCGTGGACGCGGGCCGCCGCCGGTCCCCAAAAGAATGAGTCTGGTCTTTGCGGTTTGCGCTTTGCCCATGCGCGCAAGACCAAGAGGCGGCTCCCACAAGTGCAGCGGCGGTTCGGAGAAAAGCCCGCCTGTCCACATCCCGCTGCATGCCGATTGACTCCGACTGGCCGAAGTCAGCGAGGCTACACGGATCTTCAACCGATGTGAATGACCGGCTGCGAGAGGGAGATAATTGTGCCCGCATCGTGCGGTTCGATCGCTTTGCGATGCATCGCGCGTGTCCTCAACCGAGAGCGGCTGGAATTTGGCCTCCGGCAGAAGCGAGCCGATTGAATACTCGGGGAAGCGCTTGCGAGAGATTGCGAACGAGTTCGCGTGGCTGCAAATCCAACTTGGCGGCAAACGCGCGAAGCACGCCCGTGCCGAACAGCGCATGGAGTTGCTCGCTGAAAATGGGTTCATGCACGTTACTATAAAGCCAGGAGCGCGCCACGGATCCCAAACCCATCTGATCCATGCGCATCACGAGGCCGCGAACGGCCCCGTGCCTTTGAACGAAGTCGACGACCGCGAGGAAGAAGTCCTCGCTGGCGGATTGACCCCATAGCGGTTTCAGCATTTGTATCGCTCGCTGCATGACGTGTGTCCGCAAAGTGACCTGATGCCCAGTCTAGTCATGCAATTGGAGAAAGGCCAAAAAATGAAAGTATCGTCATGGAAGTGTCGGCGAGCGGAGACAGGTTGATCTTCGAGGCAAGGGGAATCGAGATGCCGATTCGTACACAGGGGGCGTATGATTCGGCTCTCAGGATTGATCGAAGGTTCAGCCTCGACAATCCAGCTAACCTCCGGACGACGGCGAGTCGGTGTGCCGGCTGTAGATTACGGTGGTATCAGTTGGTTTCTTTGAAATTGATCTCGCGCGCATCGCGGCAATCGTCGGGGTGGGGCGATTTGCTTTGGAAATATTAAGGAGGTCACGTGCTTTGTTTAGAAGTGACTATTAACGGACAGCAACGTGTCCTCGCCGGGGTTGCCATGGCTGAAACGGTGAGTGCGTCGGTTTCCGTCCATCCGGGATTTAGTCAGGCCTGGATTCAAGTTGAAGGGGAGATTGCACCAACCGGGCAACCGAACGCGGATGCACACTGGTTGAGCAGCTCCGCGGCGTTGGGTGACGTCGTGCAGATTCGGCTCGTTGAGTCGGACGCCCCAACAACCCCTAGTCTTAGCCGAATAGATCTTACGGTTGCTCACACCGACGAGATCCCGTTCGTGTGTGCATTCTGCGGCAAGGAGCCGAAAGAGGTTGAACGGATGCTTGCCTCTCGGAAAGCGATGATCTGCCGCGGATGTCTCCAAGAGTTACAGGAAATTGCCAGCAATGATGATGCCTGAGCGGAAGCGTGAGAGGGCGCTCCGACCGACATACAGTGTTCCTGAGGTGGCAGTACTGGATGGACGTGCCGCCCTAGGTTGGTAGCAATCGGCTCCACGGCGTGCGAAGTCCGTATCGATCTCACATCAAATCCCCCGTCTCGGTTTGCCAGCTGCGTTGGGCGACGCCAGTGAACAAAAACTCGTGTACTCCCTGATGAGGCAACTTTTAATGGGCCGCCGATTCTTTATTCCGCCACCGGTGGCTTTCGCACTCGAGCGCGTATTCGGCGAGCCGGTGGGCGGGGTGGTCGTGATCGAGCACTCGAGATATGCGCGGGCTCACCTTGGTATGTGTGCCACAACGCGGCCCAATCGTATTCTGTTGACGATCAGTGGCGCGCAATTCGTGAGCAATCCGGATCTGCTCTTGCACGAATACTTTCATGTGATCCGCCAATGGCGAACGGGACGGTTGACTCGTTGGCGCTATGTGATGGAGTCGATGCGGTGCGGGTACTGGGACAATGCGTTTGAGCAGGAGGCGCGGGATTTTGCAGCCGGGGCGGTCGAGCGGTTCAGTCTATATCTGCGCGAAAAACGATTGGACCGCAGCGAAGCAGAACGGTGCCACTAGCGCCGCATGATAGGCTTCCGCGACGGCAAACGCCCCGCCATCGGTGGCCCCTTGCGCGACAACGGACGCAGCCACGAGATCCTTCGCGATCGCGAAGTCCTTCTTCAGGTTGGCATAGGGGTCGGTGCCCGAAGCTGCGAACTCAAGGTCAACGACGCTGATTGAGGCAGTCGCCGGCGCATGTGATGCCCAGTAGCTCTGCATCAATTGGGTGTTGAGCCAGAACACGATCGGGTCGACATCTGCGCCGCATAGCAGGACCGGTGCGGTCGGGATCCAATTCCGTAAATCATTCCTTTGCAGAGCCTGCCGCCAAGGAAGCCCAGGCGTCGCCGCCGCGACCCCAGTCGTTGCGGTAGGCCAGCCGCCATCGGGATTCGCCTGTGCATCCTGAATATAACTGAGGCGGTAACTGTTCTGGAGCAGATTCCCGTCACCAAAGCCGAGCGCGAACACAGCGGCCAGGTTCGTCGGCGTCGTCGGTGGCGTAATATCTGCCAGCGCCGGATCTGGGGGCGTCGAGCTGAATAGCGCATTCTCGGGAAGTTTGCCTTCTGCGTACAGCTGGCTCCGCGGCGTGGTGCTGGGCAGCACGGACTCAATGCCGGTTGCATATTGCGCCGTGAATACGTCGACGGCATTCGCGTAAATATTACCGTACGCTTTCTGATATCCGCTGAGCAAGAGGGTGGAGGAGATCGTAGCGCCGCCATTGACTTCGCCGAAGAACACCGCGTCGACGAACGCCGCAAGAGCATAGGGACCCGACATCGGCGCCGACGCCGTGACCCTCATCCCGCCAGCCTGCATCGCGCGATGGGTTGCCATCGCCACGTAACCCCCCTGTGAGTAGCCGGTAATGAACAATTCGCCGTTATCTTTAGTCAGCGTTGCAGAAGCCAGCGGCAATGCCGTGCGCGCTGCCGTCAACGCATCGATCATGTCCTTCGATTCCTGATCGGCAATCAAATAGGGGTGGTACTCGAGCGTCGACGTGTCATAGCCAGCGTAGTTGGGAGCCACGACGATGTAGCCGTGCGACGCGAAGAGCGCCGCCAGAAAGAGTGTCTCGGTATTTTGGAACGTCGCCATATTGAACGCCCGGTCCGTCGTGGTGCCATGCGCATACAAAATGACGGGGCGCGCACCGGTACATGTCGCCCCTAGGCCGGTTGGCACCATGAGTGCTGCCGATGCAGTGGTGGCCTCGTTGGCGCCGCCCACCGTCGCGTACTCGATGTGATAAAGGAGAATGTCGCAGATTGGGGTACCGCTGAGAGACAGCAGCTGTTGATTGGTCGCCGCGTTGAGATCGAGAAGCAGACTCGGCGCTGTAAGCGTCGATAGAAGCTCAGGTGGGGTTTGCAGTAAGGATCCGCGTTGCGGATTTGCGGGAGAGCCTGAGTCCGACGCACCGCCGCAGGCGACCACCAGCAGGGCGGCGAAAAAAAGTGGAGCCAACCGATTCGATGGAGCCATGGTTCGACCACTCAACTATTGGCCCCATTCTACCCCTTGACGAGAAGACACAGGCAGAATGACGATTTACCAACCACTTCGAGAATATCGCCGCCTTTGAAAGTCACTCGTTTCGACCCCATCCGGCACATTTCGCCTCGGGGATCCGCGTTCACGCGCGGGGGTTGGGGGCATTTGATTCTCGAGAACGGCTAAACTATCACGTTAACCTCAGGCCGGAGAATTCGTGACCAAGCCAGAAAGCCTTCTTTCCGTTCGGCGCCCGCTCGACCCGCTGGCGGCGACCCTGGTGCTCATACTCTGCGCCGTTTGGGGCTTTCAACAAGTCGCTATCAAAGACGTAGCAGCCCAAGCTGCGCCTGTGATGCAACTCGCGATCCGCTTTGGTGGCGCCTCGATATTTTTCGGACTGTGGGTAATCATCAGCGAAGGTCGCCGGGCGTTCTCCGACGGCACCTTGCCAAGCGGCCTTCTCCTCGGCCTGATGTTTTCACTCGAATTCGTGTTTGCTGGCCAAGCGCTCCTGCATACCACTGCGGCGCACTCCGTTGTCTTCCTGTACACGGCGCCAATTTTCACGGCACTCGGATTGCAGTTTCTTCCAGAGGAAGCGATGAGCCGACTGCAGTGGGCCGGCATTGGTGTCGCTTTTTTTGGCATCGCAATCGCGTTTCTCAGCTTCAGCGGTCCGCCCGCCGTCGAACTGCTCTCGGGAGATTTGCTCGCTCTCCTTGGGGGCGCGAGTTGGGGCCTGACCAACGTGGTGTTACGGCGCGGCCGCGTGGGGGGCGCATCGACGGCGAAGACCGTCCTCTATCAAGTCGCGACGGCGGGTCTCCTGCTTGGAGCGTTTGCCGTCGCAACCGGGCAGACACAGGTCCAGTTGTCCACGATGACCGTGTTGTCGTTGGTATTCCAAACGCTAATCATCGCGATTGCCAGCTACCTCGCGTGGTTTTGGTTATTACGGCGCTACCTGACATCGCGTCTGATGTTGCTGTCTTTGTTGACGCCGATATTCGGCGTGTTGTTCGGGGCGGCCTTGCTTGGAGATCCCGTCGACCTGCGCTTCGGACTCGGCGCTCTATTGGTACTCATGGGTGTCTTGATCGTCAATCTGCAGCTCATCTGGCGGCGCTAGCGGATCGTTGGAGAGGGCTTGGGGAGCACCCCTCCTTAGCTGGTTGTGCGGCCGTACAGTTTGCGCAATTCGTCCTTAGCTCGATTCAATACTCGGCGCCGTTCAGGCGTTAGAGTTTTGCCGCCTCGGTTGATCTCGAAATTCAACATTGACATGGCAGATCTGAAGGGGCTCGATCTTCTACGATGACTCGCCTCGGACGATTTTTTCACGGAAAGCGCGACGGCACGGGCGCTCTTGAGTTTAAACACGCCGGGCTTGAGATCCATCGCGTCGCTGCGCTTCATCACCTCGGCAGACCATTTTTCGTGTGTCACCTTGTGCGTGCTTGGCTTACGCTGAGCATTGCGATTGCGGGTGCTGATCGTCTTAGAGCGCGCAGTCATGAATCACCTCACTTCTCGTCTATTCCCGCAGCGGATGCAATGGATTGAATTTTCTTCAAGTGGGCCCGCAGAGTTGGCAACGTTGCTTTCGCAAAGGCTTTCGCGTCGGGATCTTGACCTGATGCTGCTTCTTTCTGAAACATTGCGATGTCTTCTTCGTGATCCTTGACCATGCCTTTAATGTACGACTTATCGAATGTCTCACCGGACAGCACTTCAAGTTTTGCTTTGGTCGCCTTTTGCCCGATGCTCGGACTGGTAGGAAGGTCGATATTTTTTGACGCGGCGAGCGCTTTTAGCTTTTCATTCGCTGCCGAGTGATCCGATACCATCATGGAGCCGAAGTTCTTAACGCTTGCGTTGGTCGATTTCGACTGCGCCAGAGTACCCAGTTCGACCTCCGCCATGCCGCCTTCCGCCGCGTGTTTGTAGAAGTCTGAATCGGGCGCGCTCGCACCCAGGGCGGAAAGAGGGGCGATTACAATTAATAGAAGCCCTAACACTGTCTGTTTCATACATCGGTCCTTCTTGTGGTGCCACTACTCGTCCTGCCGCAGCAGACGATAACTGTCGGCCATCGCTGCTGCGGATGCTATCGACTTGCACAATCGGATAATTTTTCTTGACGATCAATGTCCGACGCCCCGTAAAGCAGGTGGGAAATATTGAAAGGAGTTGTGGGAGAAAACAGGACGTCCGCCTCTAGTCAAGGAAGGAACCAACTACGTCAAATTCCCTGATCTCGACGGCAGCATGGTCGCGGATGCGCAATCAGGGCAAGCGCGCAGCGTTCCAAATCAG
>Ga0137412_10000081_pt1 | contig 53013 bp, 52 predicted proteins | sample CZODoug2_1_16fun_FD_122160 | JGI IMG/M metagenome (GOLD analysis project Ga0137412, IMG submission 122160) | Vadose zone soil fungal communities from Angelo Coast Range Reserve, California, USA - CZODoug2_1_16fungal (Hybrid Assembly) | ecosystem: Environmental > Terrestrial > Soil > Vadose zone...
GCTCGACAACGTGGTCGAGGTCAACGGGCTGCCGCTCGAGAGGCAGCGCGAGGAGATCCTGCGCAAGCGCCGCCACGGCATGGGCTTCCTCGGGCTCGGCAGCACGCTCACGCTGCTGCGCATGAAGTATGGCTCCCCGGAAGCGGTGCAGTTCACCGAGGACGTGACACGCGAAATGGCGGTGGCCGGCTGGGAAGCGGCGCTGGAACTGGCGCGCGAGAAGGGGCCGGCGCCGATCATGAACGAGGAGTTCACGGTCACCAAGGAAATGCTGCGCAAGCGCCCGGAAATGGCGCGCGATGGCTGGAAGCCGGGGGTGAAGATCGCCGGTCGCCTGCTGCACGCGAAATACAGCCGCTACATGCAGCGCATCGCGCAAGTGGCGCCGCAGCTGGTGCACGAGCTGGCGGAGACCGGGGCGCGCTTCACGCACCACACGTCCATCGCGCCCACCGGCACGATCTCGCTGTCGCTCGCCAACAATGCCTCGAACGGCATCGAGCCGTCGTTCGCGCATCACTATTTCCGCAATGTGATCCGGGAGGGGAAGAAGTCCAAGGAGAAGATCGACGTCTATTCCTTCGAACTGCTCGCCTACCGCGAGCTGGTGAATCCCAATGCCAAACCCGGAGCGACGAACGATGCTGAAAGATTGCCGGACTACTTCATCGCGTCCGATGCCGTTATCCCCAAGGAGCATGTCGAGGTGCAGGCTGCGGCCCAGAAGTGGGTCGATTCATCGATTTCTAAGACGGCGAACGTGCCTACGGATTTTGCCTACGCGAAGTTCAAGGACATCTATCTGTATGCACATGAGCAAGGCCTGAAGGGCTGCACCACCTTCCGCTTCAATCCGGAAGCGTTCCAGGGCGTGCTGGTGAAGGAACAGGACCTGAAGAACACGCTCTACAAGTTCACGCTCGAGGACGGGACGGTGATCGAAGTGCGTGGCGATGAGGAGATCGACTACGACGGCGAGATCCACACCGCCGCCAATTTGTTCGATGCGATCAAGGACGGGTACTACGGGCGCATGTGAGGCACTGATTATGGCTATCAAGATCGACCGCAAAATCGTCAAGTACCAGGTGCAGAAGCCGGAGGACCAGCCGCCGGACAAGGCGGTGGACAAAGCGGCGGCCAGGGCGTCCGAGGCACGAGCGGCGGACAAGGCCGCCTCCGAGGCCAGGGCGGCGCACCCCGGAGAACCGGAGCTGGTGCGCGACAAGAACGGCCACACCGCCAAGGTCATCCGCATGCACGAGCGGCTCGAGCGCCCGGAGGTCCTGATCGGCTCCACCTACAAGATCAAGACGCCGATCTCGGATCACGCCATGTACGTGACCATCAACGACATCGTGCTGAACGAGGGCACCGAGTACGAGCAGCGCCGCCCGTTCGAGGTCTTCATCAACTCCAAGAACCTCGATCACTTCCAGTGGATCGTGGCGCTCACGCGCATCATCTCGGCGGTGTTCCGCAAAGGCGGCGACGTCACCTTCCTGGTGGATGAGCTGAAGGCGGTGTTCGACCCGCGCGGCGGTTACTGGCAGCCCGGCGGGAAGTTCATGCCCTCGATCATCGCCGAGCTCGGCTATGTCATCGAGAAGCACCTGCAGAGCATCGGCCTCATCCGCAAGACGCAGCTCGATCCGCACCAGCAGAAGCTGGTCGACGAGAAGCGCGCCGAGTTCCAGGCGCGCACCCGCCAGGCCGACGCCTTCGCCAAGTCGCACTTCCCGGAGGGCGCGCAGCTGTGTGGGCGGTGCAGCACGGCGGCGGTCGTCATGATGGACGGCTGCATGACCTGCCTGAACTGCGGCGACTCGAAATGCGGGTAAACCCTTAAGGGCCCTGCGGACGACCAACCTCAGCTGACAGACCTCACGGGGCAACGGCCAGTTGCCTCGTGTGGTTTTTTTACGGAAATCCCGGGGCGCCCAGGCAAAAAAAACCCCGCTTTCGCGGGGTGTCGGTCGCTTGCTTGTGTGTGGAGGAGTCTCTTCTCGTTATTATTATCTGGTCAAAGGCACAGTATCCGACGAGTCATCCAGACTGCATTCCGGATCTGCGCTTTCTTATTCCTGAATCCCGTGGCCTGCTTCCTTCCCGGCTTCCGTTGAAGTTAGATAAGCAACACTCGTGCCAGCAGTGTCGCTTGCCGCAGACGCTGGTCATCTTGGCCGCCACGGCTGTTGCAACTGTGACGCAGTGCTCGTTGTTAGGACCGTTTACACCGTGATCCTCGGGTGGCGGTGTCCTCCCTGCAGGCCCGGAATCCGTGCGGCGCACTCAAGTGTCAAAATACTCGACGCATTCGAGGGTGGACAGGGGCACGCTTCGGGCAGCAGATGTGCCACAAGCCCCTGAACTTACATGGGAACTTCGCCTTTGAGGGAGTGTAAATGAACTCGACACGGGGCCGGCTGGCCGGGCGGGGCGTGACGCGAAGGCCGCTCACCGCGTGGCGGTGGATTCTCGCCGCCTTAAGCGCGTGGCTCGCATTCGCACCCGTCCTGGCGCAGGACAACCCCATGCCACGCCCGCCGCCGCTCGAGCGCGACGTGCAGTTCTGGATCCGCGTCTACACGCAGATCGACACCAACGCGGGCTTCCTCCACGACCAGTACAACCTCAGCGTGGTCTACGACACTTTGCGTTTCGCCCCCAACACCACCCCGTCCGAACGCGAGCGTGAGGTGGACCAGGCGCGCGAGCGCTACGGCGCCATGTTGCGCCGCATCGCGGAGGCCGGAGAGGCGCCGCTGTCCGCCGATGATCAGCGGGTCAGGGAGCTGTGGGGCCCGGAGGGCACACCCGCGCGCCTGCGCTCGGCGATCGAGGACATTCGCTTCCAGCTCGGCCAGGCGGACCGATTCCGCGCCGGGCTGATCCGCTCCGGCGCCTGGGAGACGCACATCGCCGAGACGCTGGCGAACCTGGGGCTGCCGGCGGAGCTGGCGGTTCTGCCGCACGTGGAGTCCTCGTTCAACCCGGCCGCGTACTCGAAGGTCGGCGCCGCCGGCCTGTGGCAGTTCATGCGCTCCACCGGACGGCGTTACATGCGCATCGACGGCGCGGTGGACGATCGCCTCGACCCGTTCCGCTCCACCGAGGCGGCGGCGCAGCTGCTCGCCTTCAACTATCGGGTGCTCGGGAGCTGGCCGCTGGCACTGACGGCCTACAACCACGGCACCGCCGGCGTGCGCCGTGCCAAGGAGACGCTCGGCACCGACGACATCGTCAGGATCGTGCGCAGCTACAGCAGCCGCACCTTCGGGTTCGCATCGCGCAATTTCTACGTCTCGTTCCTCGCCGCGCTCGACATCGATCGCAATCCCGAGAAGTATTTCGGTGCGCTGCAGAAGCAGAGCGAGGCCCGGTTCCAGGAGGTGCAGCTGCCGGCCTACGTGCCCATGGCAACGCTCGAGCGCGCCCTGAAGATCGACGCCGAGAGGCTGCGCGCCCTGAACCCGGCGCTGCTGCGTTCGGTGTGGGACGGCCAGCAGCGCGTGCCCAAGGCCTACCACCTGCGGCTGCCCCTGGACGGCACACCCTGGACGCGCGAGCTGCTCGCGCAGCGTCTGAGTCCCGCCGAGATGTTCCCCGGCCAGAGCAGCCCACCGCACTACCGGGTGCAACGCGGCGACACGCTCGCGAGCGTCGCCCAGCGCTACGGCGTGACGGCCGAGACGCTCGCCCGGCTGAACCACGTGCGCACAAGTGCGCCCCTGCGCGCCGGGCGCACCATCACCGTGCCCGAGACGGCGCCGGTCATGGTCGCCGCCGCCGCGGTGCCGGCTCCCGCAGCTCCCGCTCCCGCACCTCCCGCTGCGACCGCGGCCACGCCGCCCGTGGCGCTCGCGCTCCCCTCACCCGGGGGCGCGGTGTCGCAGGACGTGGCGCAGCGCGAGAGCGCCGAGGACGCCGCCGCCGCCGCGGCCTCGAAGTCGCGCACGGCCGCGACCAGCCCGCAACCGGTGTCGGCGGCACAGGCGGAGGCGCTGAGTCCGGCGATCGGTCCGGCGGCGGAGGCCGAGCAGAACGCCGATCCAAACGACTACGGCGTCGGGCACGACGACACGATCCGCGTGGCCGGGGACGAGACGCTGGGGCATTACGCCGACTGGCTCAGCGTGAGCACGCAGCACGTGCGCGAGATCAATCGCTTCAAGTTTCACCGCACGGTGCTGATCGGCCAGCGCATCAGGCTGGATTTCAGGAAGGTGTCGCGCGAGGCTTTCGAGGCGCACCGTCGCGAGTATCACCAGCAGCTGCAGGCGGCCTATTTCGCCGCGCACCGCATCGTGGGCACCCAAGTCTACATTGCGCGGTCCGGTGATTCGTTGTGGACCCTCACCCAGCGCGCGGCGCAGATCCCCATGTGGCTGGTGCAGCAGTACAACCCGGATGTCGATCTCGCCGAGCTGCGCGCCGGCACGCAGATCGTGATGCCGCGCGTGGAGGAAGTGGCCAGCGGCGGCTGATCGCCTGCGCCCCCGGAAAGGGGGGCGCCGGGCGCTGTGACGGGCGCACATGCCGGCAGCTTGGACGTGTGCCTATAATTACCCGAACTGGTGTGTACGTCGAAGCGGAACATGATGACTTTCAAGACCTTAGTGCCGATCCTGGTGCTCGCTTTCGTAGCGGGGGCGGCGCACTCGGACGCGCTGCCGGAGGCCCGGCCGGTCATGCTGCGTCCGGCCGCCGAGACGTTGCCGGTGGTGGACCGCGTCATGGTCCGCAAGGCCGAGCGCCGGCTCCTTCTGATGCACGGCGGCAGCGTCGTGCGCTCGTACCACGTCGCGCTCGGATTGAACCCGGTGGGGCAGAAGGAGCGCTCCGGAGACTTCCGTACGCCCGAGGGGAGCTATCGCCTCGAACGCCGCAATCCCCGCAGCGACTACTTCCTCTCGATCAAGGTCTCGTACCCGAACGAGGGAGACCTGAAGCGCGCGCGCTCACGGCACTGGGACAGCGGCGGCTCGATCATGATCCACGGTCTGCCGAACCAGCTGAAGCACGACCCGGACTACTACTTCAACCACGACTGGACCGATGGCTGTATCGCCGTGTCGAACGCCGATATGGTGGAGATCTGGATGCTCACACCCGATGACGTGCCGATCGACATCCTTCCTTAAGCAGTGAGCAGCGACTTTTCAGAATTCGTCGACGCGCGCGTCGGTCCGCGCGGCAGTCTCGAGAACCTCTCCCAGAGTGAAATCGACAAGCTCCTGGACACCGGCCAGGGGGGTCTGTACCCGCTGTTCCGCCGCTGTGCGCTGGCGGTGCTCAACAGCGGTGCACCCACCGACAACGCCAAGGAGATCTTCGACCGCTACCGCGACTTCGACATCCGCATCGTGCGTCACCCCTGGGGGGTGAAGCTCGAGGTGCAGAACGCCCCGGCGGCCGCCTTCGTCGACGGCGAGATGATCCGCGGCATCAAGGAGCACCTGTTCGCCGTGTTGCGCGACGTGGTGTTCATCTCCAACGAGATCCTCGCCAGCGGCCGCTTCGATCTGACGGACCGCGCCTCCATCACCAACGCCGTGTTCCATGTGCTGCGTAACGCGCGGCTGCTGGACTACAAGGCGCGGCCGAACCTGGTGGTGTGCTGGGGCGGACACTCGATCGAGGCGCAGGAATACCAGTACACCAAGAACGTCGGCTACGAGCTCGGCCTGCGCGGGCTCGACGTGTGCACCGGCTGCGGTCCGGGCGCCATGAAGGGCCCCATGAAGGGCGCGACCATCGGTCACGCCAAGCAGCGCATCGAGCACGGGCGCTATATCGGCATCAGCGAGCCGGGGATCATCGCCGCCGAGCCGCCCAACCCCATCGTCAGCCAGCTGGCGATCATGCCGGACATCGAAAAGCGCCTCGAGGCGTTCGTGCGCCTGGGCCACGGTATCGTGGTATTCCCCGGCGGAGCGGGTACCGCGGAGGAGATCCTGTACCTGACGGGAATCCTGCTCGATCCCGCCAACCGCGAGCAGCCCTTTCCCATCGTGCTGACCGGGCCGCGCGATTCCGCCGCGTATTTCGAGCAGATCACCCGCTTCATCTCCGGCACCTTAGGCAGCGAGGCGGTGCGGCGGCTGGTCACCGTCATCGATGACCCGCCGGAGGTGGCGCGGCGCCTGGTGCGCGGCATGGACGCGGTACGCGAGTTCCGCCGCCACCGCAGCGACTCGTACAACTTCAACTGGCTGCTGTCGATTCAGCCGCAGTTCCAGCAGCCCTTCGAGGTCACGCACGCCACGATGCGCGCGCTGCAGCTCAAGCGCGAGCAGCCCCCCCATGAGCTCGCCGCCAACCTGCGGCGCGCGTTCTCGGGGATCGTCACCGGCAACGTCAAGGAGTACGGGATCCAGGCGATCGAGCGCGAGGGTCCGTACGAGCTCGCCGGCGATCCCTCGATCATGCTGCTGCTCGATGAGCTGCTGGCCGCCTTCATCGCGCAGCGGCGCATGCGCCTGCCCGGCAGCACCTACCGACCGGTCTATCGGCTGGTTGCATGACGCGCGCCGCGGGCGCGCGAAGCTCGCCGGCACACGCACGGTTACATAACGCTTTGCGCGGCGCACACTTTGTCCGGGCGCCACGAGAGATATATCCCAGCGTAGGCGGCGGCCGACATGCTTGTGAACCAGTTCCTGCGGTGCGCACAGCCAACGCCGTACGCTGCGAGTCAAATCAATCAGGAGCTTTACATGAGCTCGAACGACAGGGGGCGAGACGACGCGCCCGGGACACAGCGCGAACCAGCGGTCCCCACGGGCACTCCCGCTCCGGCGGCAGGAACCGACGCGTACGCAAACTGGCTGGATCGCATGCAGCGCGCGCGTGCGCGCCAGGCTGCCATCACCCGCAACCTCTACACCTGGTCGAACTACAAGAACTGGGCGGATCAGGTGCGTGATTCCTGGCAGGCGAGCGACCACGCCGCCGCAAGCGCCGTCAAACCCAAGAAATAGCCGTTTCCGCAGGCTCAACCATCCGCGCCCGCAGCGCGGTCTGAGCCCGCCACTCTATTTATTATCCGAAGCCCTCACGCGCTGACGAGCGCCTCGGACGCCGTCCGCACCGCCTGCGAGCCACCTGCGCCGCCCACCGGCTCCCGGTCCCCGACCGCCGGTCCGTCCCCGACGTTCTGCCCGTCCCCGACCTTCTGCCCGGCATCCTGCGATGAAGCCCCCGGCGGGGTCGGCGCCGCCCCTACGGGGCGTGCCAGCCATTCCACCAGCGGTAGCCATTGCGCGACGTCATCCTGTGCCACGTAGCTCTTCATCTCGTGCACGCCCAGGCCGAGCTCGGCACCGCGTACATAGTTCTGCGAGTCCCGGATGGTGGCGACGATCGGAATCCCCAAGGTGTGCAGGAAGCGGATCAGCGACTGGTAGGTGAGCGTGTTGCGGCGGATGCGGTTGGCGATGACCCCGATGCGGTCCTCCTCGCGCCGGATCTTGGCCACCAGCAGCAGATCGCGGATGCAGCGCGAGCAGGCGTGGATGTCGATGTCCGACGGCAGGACCGGCACCAGGATCTTGTCGGCATCCCGCGTCATCTCGGGCAGCTGGTGCGGGTCCAGCGCCGCGGGCGTGTCCACGATGACGTGCGTGGCCACATCGGGCACTCTCAACTGGAACGCACGCGTGGTTCGCGTGTCTTTCTCAAAGGCGGCGATGACGTGAATGGGCGCCTGTGCGGGGTGACGCTTCCTGACCCAGCGCAGCGTCGAACCCTGGGGATCGAAATCCATGAGGACCGGCGTGTGCCTGCGAGACGCCAGATAGCTCGCCAGATTGATAGCGATGGTCGTCTTGCCGGACCCACCCTTGGGGTTCAGGACGACGATGCGCTGCATGAGGACCTTGTTTTGTCACATCCGCGTGGTGACGCGGTTCGCACTCAAGCCTACGCACGCGCCGGAACTCCTGCAAGCCGATACGTAGTATCCGCGACTGTGAGCGCGCGCACGCCGGCACGCGCGGCGGCTCCGTAGAGTCGCGACCGATGGAAATGTTTCTGCACCTGTGGGACGAGCTCGATGATGTCGCCGGCGCCTGTCGCCACGTGGCGACGTCGATGGTGGTGGAGATCGGCGCCGCGGCCGCGCCCCTCGTTGCCGCCGCCGCCGAGCTGCTCCTGGCCGGCGCGGCCACACTGTCGACCTACCGGCACCTGCTGAGCTTCACCGCCTAGCCTCCCGGAAGGCGGCGCATACCGGCGCCGCCTTAAGCCGTAAGTGCCCCTCGAGGCACGCGGTGCTTGAAAATCCCGCAGTTATTCCCAACATGGCTCGTTTGCCGAAGCAGCAGCGCGGCGTTTCCGCGGATGGCGTCATGGAATCCGAACACAAAACGCGACCGAATCCCGAACCCGCGGGCGCACGGGAGACGCACGGCTTCCAGGCCGAAGTGCGCGAGCTGCTCAAGCTCATGATCCACTCCCTCTACAGCCACCGGGAGATCTTCCTGCGTGAGCTCATCTCCAACGCCTCGGATGCCTGCGATCGGCTGCGCTTCGCGGCGATCGCCGAGGGCGCGCTGCTGGCCGACGACCCGGAGCTCGGCATCCGCATCGATGCGGATCCGGCCGCCGGCACGCTCACGATCACGGACAACGGCATCGGCATGACGCGCGAGGAGGCCATCGCCAACCTCGGCACCATCGCGCGCTCGGGTACGGCGGAATTCTTCCGCTCGCTGTCCGGGGATGAGCAGAAGGCCTCGCAGCTCATCGGGCAGTTCGGGGTCGGCTTCTATTCGGCGTTCATCGTCGCCGAGCGCGTCGAGGTGCGCTCGCGCAAGGCCGGGATGCCGGCCGAGGCGGGCGTGCGCTGGGAGTCGGGCGCCGACGGGGAATTCACGGTGGAGACCCTGACGCAGCCGGCCCGCGGCACCGCGGTCACGCTGCACCTGAAAGCCGACGCCCGCGAGTTCGCCGATCCCCTGCGCGTGCGCGGCCTGATCCGGCGCTACTCCGACCACATCGGCTTTGCGGTGCGCATGCGCAAGGAGGGCGAGGCGTCGCTCGAGTACGAGGTGGTCAACCAGGCCAAGGCGCTGTGGACGCTGCCGCGCACGCAGATCCCGGACGAGGAATACCGGCAGTTCTACCAGTACCTGGCGCACGATTACACCGATCCGCTCGCCTGGAGCCACAACAAGGTGGAGGGCAAGCGCGAATACATCAGTCTGCTGTACCTGCCGGCGCGCGCCCCGTTCGACCTGTGGCAGCGCGAGGCGGCACGGGGCCTGAAGCTGTACGTGCGCCGGGTGTTCATCATGGACGACGCCGAGCAGTTTCTGCCGCTGTACCTGCGGTTCGTCAAGGGCGTGGTGGACTCCAGCGACCTGCCGCTGAACGTCTCGCGCGAGCTCCTGCAGCAGGACCCGGAGGTCGAGGCCATCAGGAGCGGGCTCACCAAGCGCGTGCTGGATCTGCTCGCGCGCCTGGGGAAGGAGGAACCGGAGAAGTACGCGACCTTCTGGAAGGAGTTCGGCGCGGTCCTGAAGGAGGGCATCGCGCAGGACCCCGCCAACCACGCAGGCCTCCTGCCCCTGCTGCGCTTCGCCAGCACACACGCGCCCGACGACAACCCGTCGGTGAGTCTCAGCGACTACCTCGCACGCATGAAGCCGGGGCAGGAGCGGATCTATTACGTGATCGCCGAGACCCTGGAGGCTGCCCGCGCCAGTCCCGCCATCGAGCGGCTCAAGGAACGGGGGCTCGAAGTGCTGCTGCTAGGCGAGCGTATCGACGAGTGGGTGATGGGCCAGCTCGAGACCTTCGAGGGCAAGCGCTTCAAGGATGCCTCGCGCGGGGACCTGGAGCTCGGCGGACTCGCCAGCGATGCCGATCGCAGGGAGCAGGACGCGCAGCTCAAGGAGAGCAAGGGATTGCTCAAGCGCATCAAGGACGCCCTCGGGCAGCGCATCACCGAGGCTCGCGTCAGCGAGCGCCTCAGGGAATCCCCCGCCTGCCTGGTGCTCGGCGAGCATGATATCCCGGAGCGCATGCGGCGCATCCTCGTCGCCTCCGGTCAGAAGACCCCGGAAGCTCGCCCGCTCCTCGAGGTCAATGTGGCCCACCCGCTGATCAGATACCTGGATGGGGTCACCGACGCGGCGCAGTTCGCCGAGCTCGCGCAACTGTTGTACGAGCAGGCGCTGCTGAGCGAAGGCGGGCAGCTCGCCAACGCCCCCGAGTACGTGCAGCGCCTGAACCGCCTGCTGGTGCGGCTGGCGGCGCCGCAGGGCGCGGTTTCCTGAACATGGGGGTGCTGCGGCCCCCGCACGCGGAGCGCACGAGCCTCGCCGGTCCCGCGGGAGCCCTGCAGGCGCTCATCGAGACCCCGGTGATCGAGGCCCGGGAGCCGCAACAGGTGAGCGCCTTCGCCGTGGTCTGTCACCCGCATCCGCTCTACGGGGGAAGCATGGACAACAAGGTCGTGTACACGCTGGCGCGCACCCTCGAGCAGCTGGGGGCACCTGCCATCCGGTTCAATTTCCGCGGTGTGGGCGCGAGTGAGGGCAGTTACGACGAAGGTCGCGGTGAGACCGCGGACGCACTGGCGGTCATCGCCTACGGGCGGCGGCGCTGGCCGGATGCGGCCCTGTGGCTGGCGGGCTTCTCCTTCGGCGCCGCGGTGGCCGTGCACGCGGCGGCCGAGGGCCGCCCGCAGCGTCTCATCGGCGTGGCGCCCGGCATCACGACACTCGCGCTGACGGATGCGGCGCCACCGGCCTGTCCGTGGCTCATCGTGCAGGGCGACGCCGATGAGGTGGTGCCGCCGCAGGCCGTGCGCGCCTGGGTCGACACACTGTCACCGGCTCCCGAGTTTAAGGTGCTGCACGGCGCGGGCCACTTCTTTCACGGCCGCCTCAACGAGCTGCGCGACGTGGTGCTGGCGTTCATGGCCCGCTCCGCATGAGGGGCGCTACACTGCAGGGGCGTTTCCTGGCGGAGAAATATCAGTGAGAACCGATGTGCTGGTGGGCGTGGCTGCGATGGTTGCTCTGGCGAGTGCCTGCGAGACCGTGCAACAGACCGCGACCAGTCCGGAATACCACAAGACGCGCACCGGCGCAGGTATCGGGGCTGCAGCCGGGGCGGTGATCGGCCTGCTCACACGCGGTGACAAATTCCAGAACGCGCTGATCGGAGCCGCGATCGGCGGGATCGCCGGCGGCGCGATCGGCAACTACCAGGACCGCCAGGAACAGCAGTTGCGCGCGAGCATGGCGGGATCGGGCGTCCAGGTCGTCCGTCAGGGCAACAACATCACACTGGCCATGCCCGGCAACATCACCTTCGCCAGCAACAGTGCCGACGTGAACGCGGATTTCTACCCGATCCTCGACAAGGTCAGCACGACCCTGGTCCAGTACGACCAGACCATGGTCGAGGTGGCCGGCCACACGGATTCGACGGGCAGCGCCCCTTACAATCAGGCCCTGTCGGAGCGCCGCGCAAAGTCGGTCGCGGCTTATCTCACCAGCCGTGGCCTGCGGGCAGAACGTCTCATGGTCGTGGGCGACGGGGAGAACCACCCGATTGCCTCGAATGACACGACCGCCGGCCGCCAGCAGAACCGGCGCGTCGAACTGACGATCGTACCGGTCGAAAAGAAGAGCTGAAGGCTCCAGAGGCGCCGGCCGCGACCGGCGGGGTGAGCGCCTGACAACAAAAAGCCCGGCAGGAGCGCTGCTCCTCCCGGGCCTTTGCCCGCGGTTGCGGAACTGTCCGTGCAGTTACTGGTTGACCATTCCCTTCAGGCTCTTGAGCGGCATGACGCGAACCTTCTTGCTCGCCGGCTTGGCCTTGAACATCATTTTCTGGCCGGTGAACGGGTTGATGCCTTCGCGGGCCTTGGTCGCCGGCTTCTTGACGACCTTCATTTTCAGCAGCCCGGGCATCGTGAACAGACCGTTACCGCGCAGGCTCTTCTTGATCACACCGCCGAGCGAGTCGAACACGCTTCCGACCTGCTTGCGGGAGAGCCCGGTGTCTTTGGAGATGTTTGTCAGAACTTCCGACTTGGTCGGTGCGCCACCCTTTTTCGCCATTTTTCGCTACTCCTCGAGAATTTACCGTTGCGAAACGCGGCGCCGAACAGCCGCGCGATGAGAATCGGCGCGGAAAATAGCACATGCGCACGCTTTCGCAAGCGCTTTTTCTGTTCGGGTGTTGCGAAAATGCCTTTTTTCTCAGGGTTTCCGTTGCGTTGGGGCTGCAGCGTACGCGCCGGCGCGGGCGGCACCGCACGGCACGCACCGCGGCGGTGCGTGCCAATGCTGCGATTCTCGTTGCGATGTCGGCGCTAAGCGTGTGTTCCATCAGCGCAACGGATCGCCGCGGCCGCGATGCGCGCGCGCCAGCACTTCAGCGCATCAGGATCAGGACCGCCTGGATGGCGATGATGGCCCACAGCGGCGACAGATCGAGCCCCGCGACCGCCGGGATCAGCCGCCGGATCGGCCGCAGCACCGGTTCGCACAGCGTCGCGAGTACCGACTGGAGCGGGGAGTAGCCGCCCGGGGCGATGAGACTGAGCAGCGCGTACAGGAAAATCGCGGACAGATAGGTCCACAGCAGCGTGCGCGCGATCTCGGTGAGCACCGGCCGCACCCACAACAGCGGTGGCGGAAAGCCCACGCCGTGCAGAGCGAAGAGGCACGCAACGTCGACCGTGGCGATCACCAGCACCGCGACCACGGAAGCGGTGTCGAGCTTGCCGATGGGGGGCAGCGCACGGCGCAGCGGCAGGATGAGCGGATTCGTGATCCGCACCACCGCCTGACAGAGCGGATTGCGGAAGTCGGCGCGCGTCCACTGCAGCAGCAGGCGGGCCAGAACCACGAACAACGCCAGCGACAGCAGCGTTTCGACGATGAAGATGATCGCGCTCATGAGTCACCGGCGGTTTGGATCAGGTCTGGGTGCGCTGCGGCCAGCTCGTGCCCGCGCAGCACCGCGGCTTCGAGCGCACGCGCCACGGTGGCGCGCAGGCCCGCGTCCTCGAACACGCGCAGCGCCGCCTCGGTCGTGCCTCCGCGGGAGGTGACCTCGGCCCGCAGGCGCGCGAGGTCTGCATCCGCGCTGTGCGCGAGCAGCCCCGCTCCGTAGAGCGTGGCGGCGGCCAGGCGCCGCGCGGCCGCTCCCTCGAGCCCGAGTCTCGCGGCGGCCTCGGCCATGAGCTCCGCGAGCAGGAAGAAGTAAGCCGGGCCGCTGCCCGAGAGCGCCGTCACGACATCGAGCGCGTCTTCCGTGGCAACCCACACGACTTCGCCCACGCAGCTCAGAACCTGCTCGGCGCTGGCGCGCTGCGCGGCCGTCACACCGGGCGGCGCAAACAGCCCCGTGGCCGCGGCGCCGACCAGCGCCGGCCGATTGGGCATGGCACGCACCACCGCGACGCCCGGCCCGCACCAGGCCTGCAGGGTGGCCACGCGCAGCCCGGCGGCCACGGAAATGACAAGTGGCGCCGGCGCGCCCCACTGACCCGCCAGGGCGCTGAGCACGGAGGCGGCATCCTGCGGTTTCACCGCCAGCACCACCACGGCCGCGCCGCGCACCGCCGCGGCGTTGTCGGCGCCGGCCGTGATGCCCAGCTCCCGCGCCAGCGCCTCGCGCGCGGCAGCGAGGGACTCCCCGACACTGAGTTGCTCGGGCCGGGTACCCGAGCGCAGCAGCCCGCCGATGAGGGCGCGGCCCATGTTGCCGGCTCCGAGTATGGCGAGGCGCCTGTTGGTCATGCGTGCGCTATTGTACTGGTTGGATTGGGCGAAAGCGCCCGTGGCGCTTTCGCCGGGCCAACCCATCGATGACAGCAAACACGCCGGCGAAAGGCGTGACTTTCGCCGGCGAAAAGATGGCCGCTCGCGCCTAGGGAGGGCGGGGGCCAAACAGCGCGGTCCCGAGGCGCACGATGGTCGACCCTTCCGCGATCGCCGCTTCGAAGTCACCGCTCATGCCCATCGACAGCGTGTCGAGCCGCGCGCCGCTGGCGTTGAGCCGTTCCAGAAGCTCACGGAGCCTTGCGAACCACGCGCGCTGACGCGCCGGCTCGCTCTCTTCGGGCGGAACGCACATCAGGCCGCGCAGCGCGAGCCGCGGCAGCCCCGCCACCGCGGCGGCGAGGGCGGGAAGCTCGGCCGGCGTCACGCCACCCTTGCTGTGCTCGTCCGCCAGGTTCACCTGCAGGCACACGTTCAGCGGCGGCGCGTGGAACGGGCGCTGCGCGGCGAGGCGTTCGGCGATCCTGAGCCTGTCGAGTGCGTGCACCCAGGCGAAGCCTTCAGCGATCGGGCGGGTCTTGTTGGCCTGCACCCGCCCGACGAAGTGCCAGGTGAGCTCCCGATCACGCAGCGCGGCAATCTTGGCCAGTGCCTCCTGCAGGTAACTCTCGCCGAAGTGCCTGAGGCCGCAGGCGGCGGCGGCGGCGAGCGATTCCAGGGGCTGCGCCTTGCCCACGGCAAGGAGTGTGACCGAGTGCGCACTCCGCCCGGCCCCGGCGGCGGCGCGCGCCACTCGTTCCTGCACGGCGGCGATGCGCTCGGGCAAATTCTGCGGACCCATTAACATATTGGACGTGTGACCCCTCCGTTATACTGCCGCGCATTCAAGGCGCAGACTCGCACGTCCCTTCCTGCAGCTTGGGCCGCGCCGTTCCTGGAGCATCAATGGCCGTCGATATCGCGCAACTCCTCGCCTTCGCCGTCAAGAACAACGCCTCGGATCTGCATCTGTCCTCGGGAGTGCCGCCGATGATCCGCGTCGACGGCGACATGAAGCGCATCAACATGCCGCCGCTGTCGCACAAGGAAGTGCACTCCATGGTGTACGACATCATGAACGACAAGCAGCGCAAGGCCTACGAGGAGTTCTTCGAGACCGACTTCTCGTTCGAGATTCCAAAGCTGGCGCGCTTTCGCGTCAATGCCTTCAACCAGAACCGCGGCGCGGGCGCCGTGTTCCGCAACATCCCGTCGCTGATTCTCTCGCTCGAGGAGCTGAACACGCCGAAGATCTTCCGCGACCTGTGCATGCTGCCGCGCGGACTGGTGCTGGTGACCGGGCCGACCGGCTCGGGCAAGTCCACCACGCTGGCCGCCATGGTCAATCACTGCAACGACAATCGCCCCGACCACATCATCACCATCGAGGATCCGATCGAGTTCGTGCACGACTCCAAGCGCTGTCTCGTCAACCAGCGCGAAGTGCACCGCGACACGCTCGGCTTCAGCGAGGCGCTGCGCTCGGCGCTGCGCGAGGATCCGGATGTCATCCTGGTCGGTGAAATGCGCGACCTGGAGACCATTCGCCTGGCGCTCACCGCCGCCGAGACCGGTCACCTGGTGTTCGGCACGCTGCACACCAGCTCCGCCGCCAAGACCATCGACCGTATCGTCGACGTCTTCCCGGGCGACGAGAAGGACATGGTGCGCTCGATGCTGTCGGAGTCGCTGCGCGCGGTGATTTCGCAGACGCTCATGAAGAAGAACAGCGGCGGTCGGGTGGCGGCCCACGAGATCATGATCGGCACCCCCGCGATCCGCAATCTCATCCGCGAGGGAAAGATCGCCCAGATGTACTCCTCCATCCAGACCGGCGGCGCGCAGGGCATGCAGACTCTCGACCAATGCCTCGCGGAGCTGGTCGCCAAGGGCATGGTCAGCAAGGAAGAAGCGCGCTACAAGGCTCAGAACAAGGACTCATTGTGATGCGCTACGCGCAGGATTCAACGCCCGGAGAACGCCGTGGATCGTGATCAAGCCATCAAGCTGATGCAGGACCTGCTGCGGCGGGTCACGGAGAAGAAGGCCTCCGACCTGTTCATTACCGCGGGCTTTCCGCCGGCGATCAAGCTGGACGGGGAGATCCGGCCGCAGAGCGAGCGCGCGCTCACCGTGGAGCAGTCCGCGACGCTGGTGCGCGCCATCATGAACGACCGGCAGACCAAGGAATTCGACGCCACCAAGGAATGTAACTTCGCGATCGCCCCGCCGGGCATCGGCCGCTTCCGGGTGAGCGCCTTCGTGCAGCAGGCGGCGGTCGGCTGCGTCATCCGGCTGATCAACGCCAAGATCCCGACCTTCGAGGAACTCGACCTGCCCCCGATCCTGAAGGAGGTCGTGCTCAGCAAGCGCGGGCTGGTGATCGTCGTCGGCGGCACCGGTTCGGGCAAATCCACCACGCTCGCCACGATGGTCGGGTACCGCAACGACAAGACGCGCGGGCACATCGTCACCATCGAGGATCCGGTCGAATACGTGCACACCCACAAGGGCTGCGTGATCACGCACCGCGAGGTCGGCGTCGATACCGACTCCTGGCACTCCGCGCTCAAGAACACCCTGCGTCAGGCGCCGGATGTGATCCTGATCGGGGAGATCCGCGACCGCGAGACCATGGAGTACGGTATCCAGTTCTCCGAGACCGGGCACCTGGTGCTGGCCACTCTGCACGCCAACAGCGCCAATCAGGCGCTCGACCGCATCATCAATTTCTTCCCCGACGAGCGCCGCGACCAGCTGCTCATGGATCTGTCGCTCAACATCCGCGCGCTGGTGTCGCAGCGGCTGATCCCGCGCGAGGCGGGCTCCGGGCGCATTGCCGCGATGGAGATCATGCTCAACTCGCCGCTCATCCAGGACCTGATCTTCAAGGGCGAGGTCGCCAAGATCAAGGAAGTGATGTCGCGCTCGACGCGCCTCGGCATGAAGACCTTCGACCAGGCGCTGTACGAGCTGTACGAGACCGGCACGATCTCCTACGAGGATGCGCTGCGCAACGCCGACTCGAAGAACGAGCTGCGGCTGCGCATCAAGCTCGAGAGCAAACGCGAGCACAAGGTGGTTGACGACGGCGGCGGGCTGCGCATCGTCGAGGAAGAGCAGGGTCGCAACCTGTGAAGGCCGTCAAGGAAGTGAACCCGCTCGATACCACCCTCGGCGCCGAGGGCGGTCCACAGCCGACGCCGGCCGCCGAGGCGGTGAGCGCGATGGTGAGTGCCCGTCACCCCACCCTCAACACCAAGCCGCTGTTCAAGCTGATGGTGGAGAAGAAGGCCTCGGACCTGTTCTTCACCTCCAACGCGCCCATCAAGATCAAGATCGAAGGCCAGATCATGCCTGTGAACAAGCAGGTGCTGACTCCGGACACCGTGCGCCAGACCGCCTTCGCGCTCATGTCGCCCGAGCAGCGCGACCACTTCCTGCAGGACTGGGAGCTGGACTTCGCGATCTCGGAGCCCGGGCTCGGGCGCTTCCGCGTCAACGTATTCATGCAGCGCGGCACTCCCGCGATGGTGCTGCGCTACATCACCGCCGACATGCCGCGGCTCGAGGCGCTGGGCCTGCCTGAGGTGGTGAGCGAGCTGGTGCTGCTCAGGCGCGGCCTGGTGCTCATGGTGGGCGCCACCGGTTCGGGCAAATCCACCACGCTGGCGGCGATGATCAACCACCGCAATGAGAACGCCTCGGATCACATCGTCACTATCGAGGACCCGATCGAGTTCCTGCACACCAACAAGCGCTCGCTCGTCAACCAGCGCGAGGTGGGTCTGGACACCAGGAGCTACTCGCGTGCACTGCGCGGCGTGGTGCGTGCCGCCCCGGACGTGATCCTGATCGGCGAGATCCGCGACCGCGAGAGCATGGAGGCGGCCATCAGCCTGGCCGGCACCGGGCACCTGGTGCTCGCCACCATGCACGCCAACAACGCGGCTGAGTCGCTCGACCGCATCATCAACATGTTTCCGCGCGAGCAGCACAACCAGATCTTCCTCGACCTGTCGCAGTACCTGCGCGCCATCATGGCGCAGCGCCTGGTGATGGGTAAGGAGAACCGGCGCGTCGCCGCAGTGGAGGTCATGATCAACACCCCGCATATCGCCACCCTGGTCAAGAAGGGCGACGTGGTGTCGATCAAGGAAGCCATCACCACCAGCACCGAGCGCGGCACCCAGAGCTTCGATGTGGCGCTGTACGCGCTCTACAAGAGCAGCAAAGTGACGCTGGACGAGGCGCTCTCCAACGCCGACTCGCGCGCCAATCTGGAAGCCAAGATCAACTTCGGCTGATTCGCTGCGTCCGCCCGGGACGCCGTGAGCGCGCGGAGCAGCGCGCGCCTGAGCGGGCGCGCCCCTGGCGCTTCAGAACACCGTGTAGGCATCAAACACCGGCCCGTCCACGCACACCCGCTTCATCGCCGGCCCCGCGCTCGTGCGCACCTGCACCGTGCAGCCGGCGCAGCCGCCGACCCCGCAGGCCATGAACTCCTCCAGCGACACCTGACACGGCACACCATAGCGGCGCGCCAGCTTCGCGCTGGCCTCGAGCATGCGCGTGGGCCCGCACGAGAAGACCTCGACCTCGCCAAGCTCCGCGGCGCTCAGGGAGGCGAGCCACTCATCGGCCAGCTCGGTGACGAAGCCCGGGAAGCACCCCGGCAGGTCCGCGCCACTCGCCAGGCGGCTCGGGACACCCCATTCCTCCAGCAGCGGCATGCACGCGATCGCACCCGCCGGGATGCCGGGCACGATCAGCCCGGAGGGTCGGGTGCGAAACGGGAACGGCACCTCCGATCCCATGAGCACGAGGGGCTTCCAGGCCGCGGCGCCGGCCGCGTGCAGCCGCTCGGCGAGGAACACCATGGGCGGGATGCCGACGCCGCCGCCGAGCAGGAGGCTGCGCGGCCGCTCGGGATGGGCCACGAAGGGGCGGCCGATCGGACCGAGCACGCTCAGCTCCTCCCCCACCTTGCGGCTGGCGAGGGCCTGCAGCCCGGGACCGAGCGCCTTGTAGAGCATCTCGATCCAGCCGCCGCGCGCATCCGCCCGCATGATCGACAGCGGCCGGCGCATCGGGATGGTGGTATCGCAGGTGACGTGCGCGAAGCTGCCCGGCTCGGCATGGGCCGCGCAGCGCGGTGCGGCGAGGCGCAGCACGAACTGCCGCGCCTCGAGGACCTGCTGCGAGATGACGCGCGCCTTCTCGAGGAAGATCGTGCCGCGGGAGCTGGGAGTCATGTTGCCCGTCAGGCGGCAGCCGCGCGCGGGGTGAGCACTTCCAACAGCACCGCCATGCGCACCGCGACGCCGTTGCGTACCTGATCGCGGATCACCGACTGCGGTCCATCGGCCACCTCGGAGGCAATCTCGATGCCGCGGTTCATGGGCTGGGGATGCATCACGATGGCGTCCGGGCGCGCCAGGGTGAGCCGCTCACGCGTCAGTCCCCAGGCCGCGAAGTACGCCGGGCCCTCCGGCAGGTCTCCCTGGCCCATACGCTCCTTCTGGATGCGCAGCATCATGATCACATCCGCCCCCTTGAGTCCGGTTGCGAGCTGCGTGTGGCGCGCACAGCCTGCGAACTCGGCCGCCTCCGGCATGAGGGCGGACGGGGCCACGAGGCGCAGATCCGTGACACCGAGGGTGTGCAGCGCCTGCCAGGCGGAGCGCGCGACACGCGAGTGGCGGATATCACCCACGATGGCGACCGCGAGTCCCTCGAAGCGCTGCTTGCGCTGGTACACGGTGAGAGCATCCAGCAGCCCCTGGGTCGGGTGCGACACGTGCGCTTCACCCGCGGACAGCACGCTCACGTGGGGGGCCACGTTCGCAGCCACCAACCCGAGCACGCCCGCTTCGGCGTCGCGGATCACGAACGCGTCCACGTGCAGGGACTGCAGGGTGTAGACCGTGTCGAGCATGCTCTCGCCCTTGACGCGCGAGGACAGCTGCACCTCGAGATTGACCACCTGCGCACCCAGGCGTTTGGCGGCCAGCTCGAAACTCACGCGCGTGCGGGTGGAGGGTTCGGTGAACAGATTCGCCACCGTAGCCCCGGTGAGCGAGCGGCTCATCGCCGGTGTCGCCCCGAGCGGGCGCACGAAACTCTGGGAGCGCTCGAGCAGCCGCTCGATCTGGGTCCGCGACAGGCCCTCGAGCGTCAGCAGGTGGCGCAGAGAGCCGTCGCTGCGCAGCTGGTCAGTCATCACTCGCCCTCGCCCGCAAACCAGCGCGCCAGGATCACCGCCGCGGCGGCGCTGTCGATGTCCGCGCGCTGCACGCGCCGCCGGCGCTGCCCGCTCGCGCGCCGCGCCGCAAGCTGAGCGCTCGCCTCCAGGGACGAGAAGCGCTCATCGACCAGGTGAACGGGTAGCGCGAAGCGGCGTTCGAGCTCGGCTGCGAAGCGGCGCGCCGCGGCGCTCATGCGCCCTTCGCTCCCGTCGGCATGATACGGGGCTCCCACCACCAGGAGGCCCGGCGCGAGCGCGCGCACTTCACGCCCGATGACCTGCCAGTCCGGACCGCCCTCACCGACGCTGGCCGCGGGGCGCGGCGCGGCGCTGCGTGTCACAGTGTCGCCGCAGGCGATGCCAATGCGTTTCAGTCCGAAGTCGAAGGCGAGGACGATCTGGGCGCGGGTCATGCCTTACGCATGGCCGGCTTCCGGGCTCAGGCGATCGACGTCGATCCCGAGCAGCCGCCAGGCACCGGCCCAGCGCTGCTCGAACGGCAACTCGAACACCACGCGCGGATCCACCGGCATCGATGCCCAGGCGTTGTCGCGCAACTCGCGCTCGAGCTGGCCGGACTCCCAGCCCGCGTAGCCGAGAGCGATGAAGGCGTCCGACGGGCCCTCACCGCGCGCCATGGCCGCGAGCACATCTCGCGAGGTGGTCACCTGGATGGTGTCGGACACTTTGTGGGTGTGGTCCCACTGCCCGCCCGGGCGGTGCAGGACAAAGCCGCGGTCGGTGTGCACGGGCCCGCCGCGCAGCACCGGCTGCGCCGCGATGTGCTCACTGGAGGGCTCGAGTTTCATCTGCGAGAGCACGTCCGAGAGCTTCATGGGGAGCGGCTTGTTGAGCACGATGCCGAGCGCGCCCTTGTCGGTGTGCTCGCAGATCAGCGCCACGGTCTGCGCGAAGTTCGGGTCGGCGAGCTGCGGCATGGCGATCAGCAGGTGGTTCGTGAGGCTGCCGGCCTCGGCCTCGGCAAGCGGAGGCGCTTCGCTCCCCGCAGCGCTCTCACTCGGAGGGGCGCTGCCTGTTGAGGTGTGCTTGTCGCCCATGTACCCAGTATGGGCATGGTGCCTGCGAGTCTCAAGGAACGCTTGACAGGGTGCCGCTCGCGACGCGCCCGCCCACGAACTGCCATTCGTAGGCAAAGCGCAACACCCGGTATTGAGCGGCCAGCTCGGGCGGGAACGGGTCGAATGGACTGGCCAGCTTCAGGATCGCCAGCGCCGCCTGGTCGAGTCGCGGGTTGCCGCTGGTGCGGCGGATGATGACCCGATCGAGCGTGCCGTCGGCCGCTATTCCCACCTCCACGACCGGACTCGCCTGCGCCGCGGCGCCCCGGGCCGCGGTCGGATAGTTGATGGTGCCGATGCGCTCGACCTTGCGCCGCCAGGCATCGAGGTAGGGTGCCAGGGTTGCCGCACGCGTGTCGGGTGTGATCCACAGCTCCTCGCGCTCCGGTCCCCGCAGCTTCACGGGCCCTCCCTCATCCTGCGGTCCGGGTTGCGCGACCGGGGGCTCGTCAATGAGCAGCGGCCGCTCCCGTACCGCGCCGCTGCTGCCCGCGTCGCTGAGGTAGCGCACATCGGTGTTCCAGGCCACGGTGGTGAGAACGCGCTCATCCTGGCCACCGGAGGTCTGCCTGCTCGAGGTGAGCGAGTCGCCCTGGGGGCTGCCTTCGTGCCTGGGCTTGGGGACGGAGGAGGAGCGGTTGTGCGGCGCCACCGCATCGCGCGTGTTGCCCGAGCCGAGCTGGGTGCGCTGCGCCAGGTAGGTCGCTTCAGGGTTCTTGTCAGCCTCCGGAAGCTCGTCCGACACCAGCAGCACTTCCAGCCCCGGAGCGCTCCCCCGGTCGCCCGCGCTGGCGCTGAAGGTCAGCCCGAGAATGACGAGTCCGTGCAACAGGGCGGCCAGGAACAGCATGGTGAGCAGGCGGTCCCAGACCGGGGCCTTGCCCTCCCGCAGCGTGAGCGCGCGGCGTGCCATGGACGCTTCAGCCGCCGGCGGTCGCGGCCGCGCTCACCGGGGCGCGGCGCGGCGCGCCCGCCAGGCGCCGCTCGATGGCCGCCATCAGCAGCTCCCCGATGCGGATCCCGAACTGCTTGTCCAGCTCGCGGATCCCGGTGGGACTGGTGACGTTGATCTCGGTCACGAACCCGCCGATCACGTCCAGGCCCACGAACAGCATGCCCTGCGCGGCCAGCGCCGGCCCGATCTCGCCGGCGAGCCAGCGGTCGCGCTCGTTCAGCGGCCGGCCGACGCCGCGGGCACCTGCGGCCAGGTTGCCGCGATGATCCTGCGCCGAGGGTATGCGGGCGAGTGCGTAGGGCACCGGTTCACCCTCGATCAGCAGCACGCGCGCGTCGCCCGATTCCACGATGTCGGGAATGTAGCGCTGCGCGATCGCGAAGCGCCGTCCGTAGTCGGTGAGGGTCTCGAACACCACCCGTGCGTTGAGATCGCCCTCGCCGAGCACGAAGATCGAGCGACCGCCCATGCCGTCGAGGGGCTTGCAGACGATCTTGCGCTGCTCGCGCAGGAAGCCGGCCATCTCTGCCATGTCGCGCGTGATCAGGGTCGGCGCGCAGCACTGCGGGAACCAGGCCGTATAGACCTTCTCGTTCATGTCGCGTAGCCCGCGCGGGCGGTTGACGATGAGCACGCCCTCACTCTCGGCGCGCTCGAGGATGTAGGTGCTGTAGATGTACTCGGTGTCGAAGGGCGGATCCTTGCGCATCAGGATGCACGCCAGGGTGCCCAGGGGTTCGATGGCCGGCTCCCCCAGGGTGAACCAGTCCGCGGGGTCGGCCCTCACGGTGAGGGCGCGCATGCGCCCGTACGCGACGCCGTCGCGCAGCAGCAGATCGCGCTGCTCGAGATAGGCGAGCGCAAAGCCGCGCGCCTGCGCCGCGAGCAGCATGGCCAGCGTCGAATCCTTCGCGTAGCTGATGGCGCCGATGGGATCCATCACCACGCCCAGTCGCCTGAGAGCGGTCATCCGGTCCTGCCAAGCCCCTGAAGCCTTCAGCGCCGATTATGCTCAGTGCGGCGCGAATATGTCTGCCCCGGCGATGGAAGGCGTTGAAAACGCGGACGACCTTCGAAAAACGTGACGCGCATGGCATAGCAGGGGGTATACCGATATGTTAAAACCCCATGGCGCTTGCCCCCTTGGAGGGGGCCCGTGAAACTACACGGCTGGTGTGGGGCCTGGCGCAAAGCCCGGGGTTTCGCGGGGGTCAATACCGCCACGCGCGCGCGTGGTTTCTCAGGTCCCGTGGGCCGTTAAACCGTTAGGGAAGGAGTCGTCTGACCGTGACCGGCAGCAACAACAAGCTACAGGGGCTGAAGGTCCTCGTCATCGACGACAGCAAGACCATTCGCCGCACGGCCGAGACGCTGCTGGCGAAGGAGGGCTGCGAGGTGTTCACCGCGATCGATGGCTTCGATGCGCTCGCCAAGATCGCCGACCATCAGCCCGACATCGTGTTCGTCGACATCATGATGCCGCGGCTGGATGGCTACCAGACCTGCTCGCTCATCAAACACAACAAGGTGTTCCGCTCCATACCCGTGATCATGTTGTCCTCCAAGGACGGCCTGTTCGATCGTGCGCGCGGTCGCATCGTCGGCTCGGAGCATTACCTCACCAAGCCCTTCACCAAGGACGAGCTGCTGTCGGCGATCGAGACGCATATCGGGAGATGATCGCAATGGCCCTGATCCTGATAGTCGACGACTCCCCTACCGAGCTGCACGTCATGCAGAAGGCGCTCGAGAAGCATGGCTTCAAGACCGCCGCCGCCGCCGACGGCGCCGAGGGCGTGCGCCTGGCGCGCGAGATGAGTCCCGATCTGATTTTCATGGACATCGTCATGCCCGGCATGAACGGTTACCAGGCTACGCGTGCGCTGGCGAACGATCCGCGCACGCGCACGATTCCGATCATCATGGTCACCTCCAAGGGTCAGGAGACCGATCGCATCTGGGGGCTGCGCCAGGGAGCGGTCGATTACATGATCAAGCCCGTATCGCCCGATCAGCTGGTCGCCAAGGCGCAGGCGACCCTGTCGGGGTGACGGGGCCATCGAACCCATGACCGAGTCGTCAGCGCCACCTGAAGTTGGGCTCAAGTCCCTGCGGGACCGGCCGTTCGAGCTGCTCGCGGAGCTCGAGCGGCGCGGCCGCGCCACCTCCGCGCAAGCGAATCCGGAGAGCAACGCCGGCCGCGAATGGGTCGGGGTGGCGCTGCGCATGGCAGGGGACCTGTACCTCGTGGCGCGCGAGGAGACGCGCGAGGTGCTGGGCGTGCCGGCGAGCACCACGCGGGTGCCCGGAGCCAAGCCCTGGGTCAAGGGTCTCGCCAACGTGCGCGGCCAGCTGCTGCCGATCATCGACCTGCGCCAGTTCCTCGGCAGCGGCGTGACGCCGATCACGCGCAACACCCGCGTGGTGGTGGTGAATCACCGCGAGATTCCCGCGGGTCTCCTGGTGGATGAGGTGCTGGGATTCCGGCGCTTCGCGGACAACGAATTCTCCGGCGACGCTCCCCCGACGGTGGCGCGCTGCGAGCGCTATCTCGCGGGCGCGTTTCGCCGCGCCCAGGAGCAATGGCCGGTCCTGAGCCTGCGCTCGGTGCTCGAGAGCCCGGCGTTCACGGAGGCCGCGGCATGATCGCTGCGGTTGTCACGGTGCGCCCGCCGACCGCTCTGGCCCTGCTGCTGACGGTCGCGGCGGTGCTGCTCATCGGCAGCGGCGTGTCCTACACCCTGCTGCAGGCGCGCCCCGGCGCCGGCGCCCGCGCACTCCCGGTCGAGGCGCTCTACAGCCTGGCGCTCGATGCCGGCGCCGCGGTGGCCGGGGATGCGGCGGCGCTCGCGCGCTTCCAGCAGCGCCAGAAGGAGCTCGAGGATGCGGCCGCGCATGATCCCGCCGCGCCGTTCACGAGCGATGCGCGCTTCACGCGCCTGATGAGCAACGCCACGGCGGTGCTGCGCGCGCGCAGTGCCCTGGCGGACGCGGGCAGTGCCGCGCGCGAGACCGCCGCTCTCGTGCCGCGGCTCCTCACCGAATCCGGCGCACTCGGCGCGAGCCTGCCCTCCCCGGTCGCCCCCGCAGTCACCGCCACCCTGGAGCGCTTCGAGGCGCGCGCCCAGCGGCTGCAGCTGGATGTGACCGCACTCACCCAGGGCGCGGCCGATCCCGGGCAGGCGGCGCAGCGCATCGCCGAGAGCAGCAACTACCTGGGCCAGGTCATCTCCGGCCTCGCAGGCGGGGGCTCGGGTCTGGCGCTGCCGCGCGTGACCCAGCCTGAGGCCGCCAGGCACCTGAAGGCGCTCGATGCGATCTACACGGATTTGAGCGCCAGCGTACGCCGCGCCGTGGCCGCAGCGCCCGCGCTCCCCTCGGCGCAGAACGCGGCGCGCGCCATCGCCATGGATGCACGCGACATTGCCGCCGCTGCGCCCTCCACCGGCCCCGTGGCCGGCATGCTCGTGTGGGCGCCGCTCGTGCTGCTGGCCGCGGGACTCTCGCTGTTGATCGCCGCGCTCCTGGCGACGCTGCGCATGCGCCGCGCGGTGGAGCGCCAGCGCGTCTCGGCGGATGCGCAGCGCCGCGAGAGCGACCGCAACCAGCAGGCGATCCTGCGGCTGCTGGATGAGCTCTCGAGCCTCGCCGACGGAGATCTCACCGTGCAGGCCACGGTCACCGAAGACATCACCGGCGCCATCGCGGATTCCATCAACTACGCGGTGGACGCGCTGCGCGGCCTCGTGACCACCATCAACGGCTCGGCCATCCAGCTGGAGAGCGCGACGCGCCAGACGCAGGCGCTGTCGCAGCACCTCGCCAGGGCGAGCGGCGCGCAATCCAAGCAGATCTCCTCGGCCACCGAGTCCGCGGCCAGCATGGCGGGCTCCGTGGAGGAGGTGTCCGGCAACGCCGAGCGCGCCGCCGATGTGGCGCGTCATTCGGTCGAGGTGGCGCACAAGGGCGGGGATGCCGTGCGCCGCACCATCGACGGCATGAACGCCATCCGCGAGACCATCCAGGAGACCTCCAAGCGCATCAAGCGCCTCGGCGAGAGCTCCCAGGAGATCGGCAACATCGTCGAGCTCATCAACGACATCGCCGAGCAGACCAACATCCTGGCGTTGAACGCCTCGATACAGTCCTCCATGGCGGGCGAGGCGGGTCGCGGCTTCGCGGTGGTGGCGGATGAGGTGCAACGGCTCGCCGAGCGCGCCGCCAACGCCACCAAGCAGATCGAGGTGCTGGTACGCACCATCCAGACCGACACCAACGAGGCGGTCGTCTCGATGGAGCGCAGCACCACCGACGTGGTCGGCGGGGCGCTGCTGGCGGAAAACGCCGGCGCCGCGCTGGAGGAGATCGAGCAGGTCTCCAACCAGATCGCGAGCCTGGTGCAGAATATCTCCGGCAGCGCGCGCCAGCAGACCCACGCGGCACAGAACATCGCGCGCAACATGCAGGCTCTCAAGGAGATCAGCGGCCAGACCGCCGAATCGACCAACGCGACCTCGGCCGCCATCGCCAAGCTGGCCGAGCTCTCCGCCGGCCTGCGCAAGTCCGCCGCGGGCTTCCGTCTGCCGGGCAACCCCGACGAGCGCCTCCTCTCGAACAGCGCCATCAGGCGCGTGGAGGACGCCACGCTGAATACGGCGAAGGTGCGGCAGATCTCCGCATTGGGCGGCTCCTAGACTCTACTGCGAAAGCCACTCCATGCCTGAAGTCGCCTCCCAGACATTCGATCTCGTCGGTCGTGAAGTGAACGCCACGCTGGCGGAGGCCCGCGGCGCCCTCGAGACCTACGTCGAGCAGCCTGACAACGTCACGCTGCTCGAGCGCTGCGCGCGCGACCTGCACCAGGTGCAGGGTGTGCTGCGGCTGCTGGAGATCTATGGCGCGGCGCTGCTCGCCGAGGAGATGGAGCACGTCGCGATGTATCTGCTCGCGACCCACAGTGAGCGCAAGAGCCAGGCCGAAAGCCTCGATGCGCTGATGCGCGCCATGGTGCAGCTGCCGAGCTATCTGGAGCGGGTGCTGGCGGGCGGGCGCGATCTGGCCCTCGTGCTGCTGCCGCTGCTGAACGACCTGCGCGCCGTGCGCGGCAATGCGTTGCTGTCCGAAGGCACGCTGCTGCTGCTGAACCTCAAGTCCGACCAGCAGGCGCAACCGCAGCAGGTCGCCCCCGGCGAGGCGCCGATGACCATCGAGCACTGGGCGCGCCGGCTGCGGGCCCGCTACCAGGTGGGCCTCATCGGCTGGATCCGCGGCGAGCGCGTGGAGCAGAACCTGGAGATTCTCGCCGCCGTGGCGCGCAAGCTCGAGCAGCTTGCAACCCGCCAGCCGGTGTTCCAGCTGTGGTGGGTGATCGGCGCGGTGATGGAAGCGCTGCAGGAGAAGGGTCTGGAGAGCGGGCAGTCCGTCAAACGGCTGCTGGGCCTCGGGGATCGCGAGATCCGCCGCCTCTACGAGCAGGGCGAGGCGCGCTATGCGCAGTCCCCGCCGGTCGAGCTGCTCAACAATCTGCTGTATTACATCGGACGCTCCGAATCCTCGGGCCCGCGCGTGAGCGCGGTGCGCGTCTCGTTCCGTCTTTCGGAGCTGCTGCCGGTCGACGAGGGCATCGAGCAGGAGCGCGAGAACCTGTCGGCGCCGAGCGTCAAGCTCATGCAGACGGTGGCCGCGGCCATCCGCGAGGATCTGTCCAAGGTCAAGGACGTCCTCGACATCTTCGTGCGCCGTGGGGCCGGCCAGCCGCAGGAGCTCGGCGCGCAGGTCGATATGCTGCGCAAGATCGGCGACACCCTCGGGGTCCTGGGCCTCGGCGAGCTGCGCGCCAACGTGCAACGCGAGACCGAGCGGCTGCAGCAGATCGTCGCCGGCACGCTCAAGGCCGATGAAGCCACGCTGGTCGAGATCGCCGCGACCCTGATCGGCGTCGAGGACAAGCTCGACAGCCAGCTGGTCGGCATGATCCTGCCGCGGGACGCGGAGCTGCCGCGGCCCGCCGAGGACGGCGAATTTCAGCAGGTGCAGGCGGCGGTGCTGCGCGAGTGCATCGTCAATCTCGCGCGCATCAAGGAAGCGGTCACCCAGAGTGTCGGTGGCACGCTGGATGCGTCGGGCCTCGACAGCTGGCAGGACCTGATGCGCGGCATCAAGGCGGGCCTGCTGCTGCTCGGCAAGCCGCGCGCGGTGGAGGTCATCGACGGGATCACCACGCAATTGCGGCGTGTCATGCAACCGGGCCTGCACGTGCTGCCGCCGGGCTTCATAGACCGCCTGGCGGACGCGATCGTCAGCCTCGAGTACTACATGGAGACGGTGCAGGCGGGACGCGCGGACCCCTGGTACATGCTCGACAACGCCCAGGGGTGTGTGCAGGCGCTCGAGCAGCAGCCGACCCCTGCGGTGCCCACGGTCGCGCCGTTCGAAGCCGGCGCCTATGCGCGCACGGTGCAGATTCGGGCCCTCGCGCCCCCGCAGGTGCCGCGCCCGGACGTGGCCGCGGTGGGCGCCTCGGCGCCGACGCTGGCGCCATCGAGCGCCGCCGGGCAGGCCACGCTTGCCGATGCCGACCCCGAGCTGGTGAAGCTGTTCACCGAGGAAGCGCACGAGGAGCTCACCAGGATTCAGCACTGCTTCCCCGCCTGGGATCACAATCCGCTCGAGCGCGATTCACTGGTCACCGTGCGCCGCTCGTTCCACACCCTCAAGGGAAGCGGCCGCATGGTCGGCGCACGCGAGCTCTCCGAGTTCGCGTGGGCGATCGAGAACCTGCTCAACCGCGTCCTCGACAACACCCTGAGCCGTTCCCCGCCGATACTCGAGACCCTGCGCGCGGCGGTCGGCGCCCTGCCCGAGCTGATCACGCAGCTGCAGACCCGCGGGCCGTTGCGCGCCGACATCAGCGCCATCGCCTCGCGCGCCCATGCACTCGCCGCCGGCCGCCAGGCCACTGCCCGCGGCACGCCCGAGCAGGCCGAGGAGGAGGCGGCCGAGCTGCAGGCGACCGGCGCCGTCCCCGCCGGCGCGAGCGCTGCTCCCGAGCGCCGAGCCGTCCCCGCGTCCACCCCCGCCGCGCGCTCCGCGCGGGCCGCACCGGCCACCCCCGCCATGACGGCGGCCGTGCCGGACGACACGCTGCGCGACATCTACGCGCGCGAGACCGCCGCACATGTGGCGACGGTGCGCGGTTACCTCGCGCGCGAGTCGCAGCTTCCCGAGCCGCATGCGCTGCCCGAGGACGTCTATCGCGCCTGCCACACTCTTTCGGGCAGCTCGAAAATGGCTCAGGCCCGCCACGGAATTCGACTGGCGGAGCCGCTGGATCACTGGCTGCGCCGCGCCTACGGCAGCGGGCTCGGGCTCGGGAGCGAGGATCTGAAGCTCCTCGGGGACTGCATGGCCGCGATGGAATCCGTCGCGACGCACCTGGATGAGCCGACCGGTTACTTCGTCAATCACTGGCAGCTGCTCGAGCGGATCGAGCGCGCCAACACGGCTCTGGATCAGCGCATGGCCGCCGCCGGCGCGCACTCCGGTATCCGTCCCCCGATCGGCGCGGCCGAAGCGCCCGGGGACGGACAGGCGCGCGACGAGGCGTTCGAGTTCGACCCGGAAGTGGCGGCCATTTTCACCGACGAGGCGACCGAGCTCATCGATGCCTCCGAACGCGCGCTGTCCGATTGGCGCTCACAGCCCAACAGCGCGGACTTTCGCGGCAGTCTCAAGCGCCCGCTGCACACCCTCAAGGGCGGCGCGCGCGTGGCCGGCATCACGCCCATGGGCGATCTCTCCCACGAGCTCGAAACCCTCGTCATGGCGGTCGACAATGGCACGGTCGCAGCCGACGTCGCGGTGTTCGATGTGATCCAGGCGAGCCTGGACGAGCTCGCGCGCATGCGCGAGCAGGTCGTGAACGGCCGGCCGGTCGCAGCCGCGCGCTCCATCATCGCGCGTCTGCAGAGCCTGTCGGGCTCCGCGGCGCTCCCCGGCACACCGCCGCCACCCGGTCTCCCCGCCCCGACAGCCGACCTCGCCCCGAGCACCCCGCCCCCTGTGGCGGCCTCGGCCCCTGCGCCGATGATCCCGGGGCCGCCACCGGGCGAGCCGACGCCAGTCGGGTCGGATACCACCATGCTCGCGAGGCTGAACGTGGAGCTCATGCTGAGCCGGGACGATCGCCGGGCTGGGCAGGCCGACGAGGAAATCGCACCGGCGGATCCGGATGCGACCGCGCTGACGCCGGCGCTCACGCGTGACCGCGCACCCGAGCTGCACAGCGAGGAGGGTCTGTCCGCGCCGCCGCCGGTCCCGCCTGGCCGCGAGCCGGTGGCGGGGGGCGAGCGCCCGGAGATGGCGCGCGTGGACGCGGATCTGCTCGACCAGATGCTGAACATCGCGGGCGAGGCGAGCATTGCGCGTGCGCGCCTCGAGCAGCAGCTCGGCTCGTTCGATTTCAACCTGGGGGAGCTGTCGCGCACGGTGACGCGCCTCAAGGAGCAGCTGCGCAGTCTCGAGATCGAGACCGAGGCGCAGATCCTGCACAAGCACGAGGACGAGGGCGCGCACCGCAGCGAGTTCGATCCGCTCGAGCTCGATCGCTATTCCTCCATCCAGCAATATTCGCGGGCGCTCGCCGAGACCGCCAACGACGTGGCGAGCATTCAGCAGCTCCTGGAGAGCCTCGCCAAGGACACGCAGACGCTGCTGCAGCAGCAGGCGCGCACCATCACCGAGCTGCAGAACGGGCTCATGCGCACGCGCATGGTGCCGTTCCAGCGTCACGTGCAGCGCCTGGCCCGCATCGTGCGCCAGGCGGCCGCCGAGACCGGCAAGCGCGCCGAGCTCATCGTCGAGGGCGCCTCGGGCGAGCTCGACCGGCAGGTGCTCGAGCGCATGCTGCCGCCGTTCGAGCACATGCTGCGCAACGCCGTGGTGCACGGCATCGAAGACCCCGAGGAGCGCGTGGGCCGCGGCAAGCCTGACACCGGACGCATTCTCCTCGAGCTGCATCGTGAAGGCGCCGAGGTCATGGTGCGCCTCAGCGACGACGGCGGCGGCATGAATCTGAGCGCGATCCGCCAGAAGGCGGAAGGCATGGGACTCATCGCCCCGGGCGGGGGGCAGAGCGTGAGTGACGAGGAAGCGATCCAGCTGATCCTCGAGCCGGGCTTCTCCACCGCCGGCGCGATCACCCAGCAGGCGGGGCGCGGCGTCGGCATGGACGTCGTGGCCACCGAGATCAAGCGCCTGGGCGGCGCGCTGCACATGGAGACCAAGGCGGGCGAGGGCACGGTGTTCACCATCCGCCTGCCGCTCACGCTCGCGATCAGCCACGCGCTGGTGGTGCGCACCGACGAGGAGTTTTACGCACTCCCGCTGCCCACCGTGGAGGGGGTGCTGCGCCTGTCCAAGTCGGTGGTCACTGCGCACCTGGGGCGCGATGCAGCGGCATTCGACTACGGCGGACAGAAGTACCGCTTCCAGTACCTCGCGACGTTCGTGGGACTGACGCCCTCGGAGCTGCCGGGGCAGGACGTGACCATCCCGGTAGTGCTGGTGCGCGCCGGCGAGCACTCCACCGGGCTGGTGGCGGATGAGCTGGTCGGCAGCCGCGAGATCGTCGTCAAGTCAGTCGGTCCGCAGATCTCCGGAATCCGCGGCATATCCGGCGCAACCATCCTCGGCGACGGGCGCATAGTCATCATTCTCGACATCGGCGCCCTGGTGCGCGCGGAGTGGCGCGCGCGGGTGCAGGCACCGCCGGCGCCGAAGGAGCGTGGCGACCGGCGCACCTTTGCGATGGTGGTGGATGATTCCATCACCGTGCGCCGCGTGACCCAGCGGCTGCTCGAGCGCAACGGCATGCGGGTGCTGACCGCGCGCGACGGCATGGACGCGGTGGCGCTGCTGCAGGACAACGTGCCGGACGTCATCCTGCTCGACATCGAGATGCCGCGCATGGACGGCTACGAAGTCGCCGCGCACGTGCGCAACGATCCGCGCCTGAAGGACGTGCCGATCATCATGGTGACCTCGCGCGTGGGTGAGAAACACCGCGCGCGCGCCATCGAGCTCGGCGTCGATGACTATCTGGGCAAGCCTTACCAGGAGGCGCAGCTTCTGGATGCCATCGCGCCGCTGGTGGAGCGGCGGCGCGCCGCGGCGCAGGCGCGGGCTTACGCCTCATGACCGAGCGCGTCACCGAAATCTACAGCCTGCTGGTACCGCTGGTCGATGAGCGGCTGATCATTCCGCGCTCCTGTGTCGCCGAGGTCATCGGCTTCCAGAGCCCGAGCGAGATGACCGGGGCGCCGCCGTGGTACGTCGGCACCGTGCCCTGGAACGGCAAGGTCGTGCCGCTCGTGTCCTTCGAGGGCGCCTGCGGCCAGATGATTCCGCCGGCCAGCGGCCGCACCCGCATCGTGATCCTGCACGCGCTCGGCACGCGGGTCGAAGGCGGCAACTTCGCACTGATCAGCCAGGGCTTCCCGCAGCTGGTGCGCGTGAGCTCGGACGTCGTGCGCCCCGACAACTCGCGCGTGTTTCCCGAGCGCACACCCATCATCTGCCAGATCCGCATGGTCAACGAGACCCCATTGGTCCCGGACCTCGAGCGCCTGGAAGAGATGATCGCGGAAGAGACCAGCATCAGCGCGTAGCGCACGCGTCCTGATACCCGTGCCTCGCACGCGGCAGACTTGAGCTCAATCCCCGGCGAACGCCTGCACGAAGCTCCAGCCGTTGGGCGTCCCCAGTCCCGTCGCCTGGTCCCAGCCCGGACCCACCGGCAGCGAGGTGTCCAGACCGAAGCTGATGACGAACCAGCGCGTGGAGAACGGGCTGTTGTAGAGGGCGCTGACGAAGGTCGGCGCGCCCGACAGCGGCGCCGCCAGCTCCCAGGTGTTCCAATGCTCCGTCCCGTTGGCGTCGTGGATCGTACCGGTGACATTCCCCGATGAGGGCGCCCCGGCCCCGGTCACATCCGTGATCGCGCCCGCCGGCAGCTGGTACAGGCGCGGCGCCGCGTTTCCGAGCGGATGGTGCGCCCGCTGCGTGGCGATGCCCCACAGACCGGTGAACATCGGGCAGGCCACACTGGTGCCACCGATTGTCCCGATGAAGAGGTCTCCCGCACTGTCGCCCGTGAAGATGTACTCGACACCGGTGAACGGGTCCGCGACCCAGGAGATATCCGGCTGCAGGCGCCGTGATCCCGGAAGACCGCGCTGCCAGGAAGGCTGCGGGTAGGCGTTGCTGACGCCGCCGCCGCCGCCGCCGCCGCCAAGGGGCTCGCTGAAAGGCGGATCAATCGGCGGGCTGCCGAGCGAGATCCTGTCGGCCACCTCGGTGAGGTTGGTGCCCCAGCTGGTCTGCCAGGCGATGTGCCGGTTGGAGTCCAGCGCCACGGTCACGCCGCCGACGGCCGTGGCAAAGGGTGAGCCGGACGGGTAGCTGACGTCGATGTAGCCGAGATCGATGGCGAAGTTGCCCGAGTCACCGGTGCTGAAGTTGACCGACTGCCCGCGGGCATTGGCCATCTTCAGCACGGCGTCGGTCGAAGCACGCGACGCGACGTCGGTGTCGGACTCAACGTTACCCCAGCTGTTGGAGATCGCCACCACCCCTGGCGTCGCCGAAGCCGTTGCGATCGCGGCGAACAGGTCGGAATCGAAGTTCGTCGGGGCGATGACCAGCAGGATCTTCGCGCCCGGCGCGATCGCGTGGACCCACTCGACGTCGAGCGTCGTCTCGGTCGCCCAGCCGGCATTCGGATCGGTCGAGAAGTTCGACTCGGTCGGCGTGCCGACGATGGTCAGGTTAACCGGCGGCAGGCCCATGGAGGCCGCGAAGACCCGCGCATCCCTGGCGATGGTCGTCGAGCCGAAGGCGTCCACGATGGCGATGGTCGTGCCGGTGCCGTCCAGCCCCGCCTGATAGAGCGGCGTTAGGTTGTAGGCGGTCTGTATCTCGCTCGGCTGATAGCCACACGGCGCCACCGTCCCGTCCGCGGTATTGGTGATGTCCGCACCGTAGCGGTTACCCTGGTAGCTCGCCGTGACGCCCTTGCCGCTGAAGCTCTCGGAAGTCTGCCCAAAGAAGCACTGGCCCGAGAAGACCGAGCCGTTCGGGCTGGCGCTCGCCGATACCGGTCTCGGGGCCATGCCTTCGGCGTCACTCGGGCGCATGAAGTGCACGCTTGCCGCGAGTTTGTTGCGTGCGATATGCGGCTGCGCCCCGAGAGTCGACAGACCACCGACCGAGCTGACCAGCGGCGCCACATCGGGCGGGAGGGTGGCGCTGCGGGCGCTGGCGCGGAACTCGCGGCCGTGGAAGTTGTACTGGTGCAGCTCGACCTGGAAGGCGCTCTGCACGCGCGCGGCGGTGCCTGAGGCCTTGACGTACAGGTTCCCCTGACCGACACCGGTGACGGTGAGCCCCTGGGCCTTGAGGAAGGCGCTGACCTTGGCGACGTCCGCCGCGCTCGGCGCAAACTGGGCCTGGATTTGCGCGTTGGAGAGGTAAGCGGCCTTGCCTGACTGCTGGGCTTCGAGCCGGCTGTCGAGACCCTTCTCATCGTGCAGTCTCAGCCACACCGTCACTTCGACGGGACTCGACGCGCTCACGGGACCCAGATCGGTCGCGTGTGCCAGCAGCGGCGCACCGCCGCTGGCCGGTGCTGGAGCCGTCGCGGCGGCGGCGGCACTCAGGCACGCGGCAATGATCAGTGCAGCCCAGCGGCGGTGCGCGTGAGTCGCACCGGGACCTCGGGCCATAGTCGTGAGTTTCATCAGCGTTCTCCCCAGGGCGCTGAGCCCCTATTGGTGTTGCGCGACACTGCCGGAATGATCAGCGCGACCGCAGCCGGCGAGACCGTGCGTGTGCGCGTGCCGGCGCGGCACGCGTACGCTGCTTCAAGGGGGTCATTGCGGTCGGCGGATCCCTGCCTGCCTCAATGCGCGCAGTATGTGACATCCGTCACGAATCGTCATCACGACCCGGTGGGGTTACACCGCGGCGGCGGGAAGCGAGCGTTCCCGCGAGCGCATGTAAAGAATTGTTAGAGATCGCCGAACTCCCGCTGCAGGAGCGTGAGCGCGGCGATGGCCGCAGTCTCGGTACGCAGCACGCGCGGGCCGACGCGCACCGGCTTGAAACCGGCTGCCACGGCGGCCTCCTGCTCCGCTTCTGCCAGTCCTCCCTCCGGGCCGATGAGTACCGTGATCGCGCTCACCAGGCGTGGCAGGTCGGCGAGCGTTGCCGTGGCTGCGGGTGAGAGCAGCAGGCGCATGCTGCCGTCGCTGGTACGCAGGAAATCCTTGAGCGGCACGGGTGATGCGATCGCCGGCAGCCGGTTGCGTCCGCTCTGCTCGCAGGCGGCGATGGCGATGGCACGCCAGTGATTGAGTCTGCGCTCGGCCTGCTGGGCCGTGAGCCGCACGACGCTGCGTTCAGCGAGCACCGGCGCAAGGCCCGACGCCCCGAGCTCGGTCGCCTTCTGCACCACCAGGTCCATGCGCTCTCCACGCGACACGCCCTGCGCGAGGGTGAGGGTGAGCGGCGACTCGCGCTCGATCGCGCGCAGCTCGGCGATCGCGACCGCAACCCTGCCGGCGTGCGCGTGCTCGATGCTGGCGGCGTACTCCCCGCCCGCGCCATTGAACACGGTGAGCGCCTCCCCGACCCGCAGGCGCAGCACGCGCGTGAGGTGGCCCGCGGCACTGCCTTGCAGCGTGACGCGCATGCCGCTCGCCAGCGGCGCATCCACATACACCCGCGTCAGTCGCATGTCGCCTGCTCGATGCCCTCACGCGCCACCTCGACCATCAGATCGATCTCCTCGGGTGTGATCACGTAAGGGGGCATGAAGTACACGACGTTGTCGATGGGCCGCAGCAGCACGCCGCGGCTGAGCGCGTGCCGGTAGATGCGAAGTCCACGACGCTCCTGCCAGGGATACGGCTCGCGGCTCACCTTGTTCGCGGCCAGCTCGATCGCCACGATCATGCCCCGCTGGCGCACTTCCGCCACGTGCGGGTGATCCTCGAGCGCGCGGGCGCGCTCGCCCATGCGCGCGGCGAGCGCCCGGTTGCGCTCGAGCACCTCATCGTCGCGGAAAATGGCGAGACTGGCGCGCGCCGCGGCGCACGCCAGCGGGTTGCCGGTGAAGCTGTGCGAGTGCAGGAAGGCGTTGAGCTTGACGTACTCGTCGTAAAACGCCTGGTACACCCCGTCCGTGGTCATCACGGTCGACAGCGGCAGGTAGCCCCCGGTCAGGCCCTTGGACAGACACATGAAGTCGGGGCGGATGCGGGCCTGCTCGCAGGCGAACATGCTGCCCGTGCGCCCGAAGCCCACCGCGATCTCGTCCGCGATGAGATGCACCTGGTGACGATCGCAGGCCTCGCGCAGCAGCGTGAGGTACACCGGATCGTACATGCGCATGCCGCCGGCACATTGCACCAGCGGCTCGACGATCACCGCACAGGCCTCGTGCGCATGCTGCGCGAGCGCGGCCTCCATGTGCGCGAACATGCGGCGCGAGTACTGCGCCCAGCTCTCGCCGGGGGCGCGCGCGTAGCAATCCGGCGAGGGCACGGTGATGACATCCATGAGCAGCGGGCGGTAGATCTGCTTGTAGAGATCGACGTCACCCACGGCGAGCGCCCCCAGGGTCTCGCCGTGATAGCTGTTCGAGAGGGTGAGGAAGCGACGCTTGGCGCTACGGCCCACGTTGCGCCAGTAGTGGAAGCTCATTTTCACCGCCACCTCGACGGCCGAGGAGCCGTTGTCGGCGTAGAAGCAGCGGGTGAGTCCCGCAGGGGCGATCGCACTCAGCGCCTCCGAGAGCGCGATCACCGGCTCGTGCGTGAAGCCGGCGAGGATCACCTGCTCGAGCTCCTCCAGCTGCGCGCGCACCGCGGCGTTGATGCGCGCATTGGCGTGACCGAACAGGTTCACCCACCAGGAGCTGATGGCATCCAGATACCGCTGGCCGGAGTAGTCCTCGAGCCACGCGCCCTGCCCGCAGCGGATCGGGATCGGGGGCAGCTGCTCGTGATCCTTCATCTGGGTACACGGATGCCACACGTGAGCGAGGTCGCGCGCGACGTAGGCGCTGTTGGGCGAGTTCATGGGGCGGATTGTGGCACTGGTGGACGTATCCACACGAGTCGCACTCTACTACCGCGCAAGCACGGCCACGCAGGCGACGGAAAATCAGCGACTCGCTCCACCCATGAGCGATCCGATCGCGATCACTTCAGGAGTCGCCGTGGGGCTATCTCACTGCGTAACCGCGGCCTGCGAGGCACGCAGGCGTCGCCGCGTGAGCGGCGCTGCCGGTGGCGGTGAGGACCAGCACTTCCAGAATGCCGATCAGCGTCGCGGCGGCGCCCGGGAGCCATCGATACATTCTCATGAGTGTCTCCGCGGAGATCGACCGACATCGGCCCTTGTGCGAACTCTGACCGGAGTCCGTAAATGACGCGTTACACCACGGGTGAGGAGTATTTCGATCGTAACAAACCGATTACAGTTTGCTGTGGCAGAATCCCCGCGATGCACAGTGCGCCGGCAACCGCGCCTCTGAGGATCGACGCCGCCACCGGACTGCTGGCCGGCGCTCGCCAGGTGTTGTCACCCAACTTCGACGCGCGCCCGGCGGGGACGCCGCCAACGCTCCTCGTGGTGCACGGCATCAGCCTGCCGCCCGGGGAATTCGGGGGGCCGTGGATCGATCGCCTCTTCACCGGCACCCTGGCGCCCGAGGCACACCCCTACTTCGCAGAGATCGAAGGCCTGCGCGCCTCCGCCCATGCCCTCATCCGGCGCGGCGGGCAGATCGTGCAGTACGTGCCGTTCGGGGAGCGCGCCTGGCACGCCGGCAAGTCCGAGTACCAGGGCCGCTCGGGGTGCAATGATTTCTCGATCGGGATCGAGCTCGAAGGGGCCGACGGCACCCCGTACACCGAGCCGCAGTACGGTGCGCTCGTCGTGCTCGTTGCGACCCTCCTCGCGGCCTATCCCTCGCTGTCTTCCGCGGCCATCGCCGGCCACAGCGACATCGCACCCGGACGCAAGACCGACCCCTGGCAGGTGTTCGACTGGCCCCGCTTCCGGACGCTTTTGCAGGAGCGCCTCGCGGCGGGGCAGGGGTCCTCGCGGAGTTGATCGGGCGCAGCGCCCGCGACAGGCCGGGTCATGCCGCCTGCTGCACCGTGCGGGTGGTTACGTCCCCTTGCCGCGCTCGTGATGCCACGGCACTTCGGTGCCGAGCTCGTGCCGCGCCAGCACCCGCGCCAGCACGAACAGCAGATCCGACAGGCGATTCAGATACTGCGTGACCTCGGGGCGCACCGCCTCCACCCGCGCGAGCGCCCACACGCGCCGCTCGGCGCGCCGCGCGATGGTGCGGCTGAGGTGACAGGCGGCGGCGGCGGGCCCGCCCCCGGGGAGAATGAACTCCTTGAGCGGCGGCAGCGCCTCGTTGAACCCGTCGAGCGCCTGCTCCAGCTGCGTGACCTGCTCGCCGGTGATGAGGCGGTGACCCGGGATGCACAGCTCCCCGCCCAGGTCGAACAGCTCGTGCTGCACTCGGGTGAGACAGGCGCTGGCCGCTGGCGGCAGGCCGGGCACGGCGAGCAGCACGCCGACGGCGCTGTTGAGCTCATCCACCGTACCGTAGGCTTCGACGCGCACGCTGTCTTTGGGAACCCGGCTGCCGTCGCCGAGGCCCGTCGTGCCGTCATCGCCGGTGCGCGTGTAGATCTTGCTCAGCCGGTTCCCCATGCGCTTATCCTAAGCGAATATGCCATCGAAAGAACTCACCGCGGCACTGGCGGCGGCGCGGGCCGCGGCGGAAGTGATTGGCACGTACTACCGCAAGAACCCCGGCGTGCGCACCAAGCCGGACGACTCGCCGGTCACCGAGGTGGACGTACGGGCCGAGGAGGTGATCCGCGCCACGCTCAACCGGCATTTCCCCGGCTACGGCTTCTATGGGGAAGAGACCGGACAGCATGCGATGCAGGCCGAGAGCCTCTGGCTGGTCGATCCGATCGACGGCACCAAGTCCTTCGTGCGCGACACACCGTTCTTTTCCACCCAGATTGCGCTGCTGCGCGCCGGAAAGCTGGTGCTGGGTGTCTCGAACGCGCCCGCCTACGGGGAGCTCGCGTGGGCCGAGGAGGGAGCGGGGGCCTGGCTCAACGAGCAGCCGGTGCGGGTGAGTGAGGTCGCAGACCTCGCCGGCGCCTTCGTGTCCACCGGGAATCTCAAGACCCTGGCGCGCTCGCCGCGCTGGCAGCGTCTCGCGGGGCTGATCGGCCGGGTCAGCCGCGTCCGCGGTTACGGCGACTTCGTGCACTATCACCTGTTGGCGCGCGGCGCGCTCGATGTGGTCATCGAATCCGACGTCAACATCCTGGACATCGCCGCGCTTACCGTGATCGTGCGCGAGGCCGGAGGCACGTTCACCGACCTGGAGGGCGCCGCGGTGGACCTCGGCACGAGGAGCGTGCTCGCCAGCAACGGTGCGCTGCACGCGCCGGTGCTGGAAGCCCTTACGCGCTGACGAACACGCGCCGGCCCTCGCGCCCGAGCTCGATCATCGGCGCCAGGTACAGCTCGCTCAAGCTGGCCGCGGTGAGGGCCGATGCGACCGGACCGAGCGACCAGCGCCCATCGCCAAAGAGCAGCAGCGCGCGGTCGGCGAAGCGCGCCGCGAGCGTGGGATCGTGCAGTGTGGTGAGCACGGTGCGGCCCTGATCGGCGAGCGCGCGGAACAGGCCGAGCACCGCCAGCTGGTGATGCGGATCGAGATGATTGGTCGGCTCATCGAGCAGAAAAATGCCCGGCTGCTGGGCGAGCAATGCGGCCACCGCCACCCGGCGCTGCTCCCCGCCGGAGAGGGTGTCGGTACGGCGCGCGGCGAAATCCCGCATGTCCACCGCCGCGAGCGCTTCGCGCGCCAGACGCTCGTCCTCGGCCGTTTCCCACTGCCACAGTGCCAGGTGTGGGTGCCGGCCGATCAGCACCGTCTCCATCGCGGTGGCGACGAACGCCTCCTCCATATCCTGCGGCAGCAGTCCCAGCCGCAGCGCCACGGAGCGGCGCTTGAACCGCAGGAGCGGTGTGCCATCGAGCAGCACCTCGCCGCCCTCGGCGCTGCGCAGTCCGGCAAGCGTGTGCAGGGTGAGGGTCTTGCCCGAGCCGTTGCGGCCGAGAATCGCCACGACTTCCCCGGGAGCGAATTGCACCGACAGGTCGCTCACCAGCTCGCGCGCGCCGGCGCGCACCCTGAGGCTCACCGCGGCGAGTCCCTGGTGAGGGGCGAGCTGCTGGTTCACGGGCGCGTCCAGCGGATCTCCAGCGCCGTCGCGGGACCCACGACGACATCGCGCAGACCCTGCGGCATCTCGAAATCCTGCCTCGACAGCGCGCGGCGGCCCGCCATGATCTCCGCCCGCACCTGTGGGTACAGCGGCTCACGGTCCGGCTCGGCAAAGCCGAGCGGATACAGCGGCGCACCCGAGCTAAGGTCGTACTTGTCGCTGGCACCCAGGGTGTGCATCAGCTCGTGGGCGATGACGATGTTGTTGCTGCCCGCCATGGCGCTCAGCGCAAACGCGTGCACCACGCCGATCAGTCCCTTCTGCAGACCGTGCGAGTCCGGGACGCGATCGAGCGTCGCCGGGTCGTGATACAGCACGAACATGCGTATGCGCGGCGGCGCGCGGCCCGGCACCTCGGTGGCGTGCGCGGCGAACCAGCGCATTTTCAGGCTCCACCAGGCGACCCCCAGCGGCCCCGCGTCGTGCGCCAGCGCCGGCGGGAGCTCGGACCCCTGCGGATACAGCTCCGCATGGACCGGCTGCTCGATCGCTACCCCGTAGCGGTGTGCTTCGCGCGCGAAGAACTCGTCGATCCCCGAGAAGTCCTCCGCGGTGAGGCCCTCGACGTAGTGCTGTGCCATGGGCGTCCCGTCGCCGTTGAGCGGGAAGATGCCCACCCACAGCGTGTCCTTCCAGCCGGAAGTCGCGATGCGATCGAGCAGGGCGTTGATCGCCACGGCCGCGAGCACGAGCAGCAGAAGCGCGATGCGAACGTTCTTCCACATGCGAGGCGGCCACCGCCGGCTGGCTAGCGGGCCATGTCAGGGCTGCAGCCGGGTGGCCGACCAGGGGCCGGTCCTGAAGGAGCCGCCGCGCGTGGCCGTCAGGTTGCGCGTCCACAAGGCACGGTCGTGGATGCGCGCCTCGCCTTCCACCCACAGCTCCAGCCTATCGGCCCACAGCCGATAGCCACCCCAGTGAGGCGGGCGCGGGATGGTGACCTTCACGGTATCGTCGGCGCCGGAACTGCCGGGAGTGGGCGCGCCGTATCGTCTCGCCACGGCGGTGACGGCGCCGAGCAGCGCCGAGCGCGACTCGATCGGCTCACTCTGCGCACTCGCCCAGGCGCTCACACGGCTCTGCCAGGCGCGCGTGGCGAAGTAGCTGTCGCTGTCCGCCGCGGGTGTCTGCACGATCGGCCCTTCGATGCGCACCTGGCGATGCAGGGCGTCCCAGTGCATGACCGCCGCCGCGCGCGGGTTGTCCTTCAGCTGCCGGCCCTTGCTCGAGAGGTAGTTGGTGTAGAACACGATGTAGCCCGGCTGCGGCACGATGTCCTTGCACAGCACCACCCGCGCGGAAGGTTTGCCGTCAGGGGTGCTGGTGGCGAGCACCATGGAGTTGGCGTTGGGTTGCGCTCGTGCCGCCCAGGCCTCGGCGAGCCAGGCGGCCACGACCGCGAGCGGCTCGGCGGGCAGGGGATCCGGGAGGAGTTCGCGGTGCTCAGGCATGGCGGGCAATGTTAGAGCCTTCCGCTGCGACTGTCGCGCGAGGGCTAGAATGTCAGTGCGGATTGAATCCTCGGTGCTCGTCCGCTCGAGGCGGAGGCGATGGTTTGACTGAGATCGGGTCGACGATCAGGTTTCTTCTCAAGTGGAGTGGCCTCGTTATTGGAGGCCTGGTCCTCATCGCGCTGCTGCTGTTCGCCGTGGCCTGGACCATGAACCTCCGTGACGAGCCGCTGACACCCGAGTCGCAGGCGCTTCGCGTCCCGCCACCCAACCCCTACGCGCCCGAGGACAACATCTACCTCGCCCTCGCGGGACTCGATGCACCGCCGGGCGAGTCGGTTACCGTGGTGGGGTTGGCGAGGATCGAGCGCTTCAACCGGCAGGTCGATCTCGCATCGCAGGAAGCGCGGCCCGAGACCCTCGGTGGAGCTGCCACGCAGGATCCGGGCCCGCGCCTCGAGTTCAGGGGCGACGTCAGCTTCTGCGAGCCACTCAACCGATCGGTGTGGAGCGATGCTCCGGCGCACAGGACCGACATCGCAAAGTTGCTCGCCGACAATGCGGAGCTGTACCAGCGCTATGTCGGTTTGCATCGCCGACGAGGCTTCCACGAGACCGCGCATCCGAGCATCACTGCGCCGCCGGTGTACTTCTCGGCGGCGCCGATTCGCAAGCTGTTCCTGGCCGATGCGGCGCTGAGACTGCGGACCGGCGAGCCGCGCGTGCAGCGCGCGGCGCTCGCCGACCTCACCGATGACGTGCGCGTGTGGCGCGCAGTGCTCACGGGCCGGGGCGCACTCATCTCGAAGATGATTGCCATCGCCTATCTCGAGGGCGACTACCTCCTGCTCGCCGACATGATTGCCGATCCGCAGGCGGCCGTGCCGGTGGGCGCAGCCGACGCGGACGGGGTTGTGCCGCTCTTCGCTCCCGGCGACTGGAACATCGGCAGCGTGTTCGCGGAAGAGTTCCGTGCAGAGGTGGCCACGCTGGAGCAGCTGCAGCGGGCATCGGCGACAGGTCTGCGGGTATCGGAACGATACACCGGCGACCTTCTGCTGCAGTCGTGGAACCGGGCTGAGAACATCGCAGGCGCTCATTTTTTCAAGCTCCAGGCGACCGAGAATCAGTTCGCCAGACAGGCCGCCCGGCTGATCGGGTCCGCCGCCGCAGATCCCGCGGCCTTTACCGCGAATGGCCGGCAGCCCCCGGTGTCGCCGCCGGTGAGCGAGCACCCCTGGACGGTGTGGTTGAGTTACAACCCGATCGGCCGGATCCTCGCCGGCATTGCAGGGCCGGGTCTCACGGGCTACGCGCTGCGCGCCTGGGATGGCGCCGCCCTGCAGCGTCTGGTCCGGCTGAGCTACGAGATACGTCGGCAGGGAATCGAGCCCGCGGGCATACCGGCATTCCTGGCGCGGCACCCCGAGTGGTCGACGCATCCGGGTGACGGCCGGCCGTTCCTGTGGGACGCGAAAAACGGTGAGCTTCGCGTTCAGACAATGGGGCGGCAGCCGGCCGGCAGGCGCTTCGGCATTCGTATCTGGCAGCCCGATTCCACCGGCTGATCCACGCCGATCGGCCTGGCCGCGTGTTGGTCGCGGCGACATCGTCCCCTTGCGCCCCCCGCTGCGCCCCGATAGAAAGGAGTCGAACCCTTCTGGGAGCCGCTGTGCCATGACGCCCGAAGCCGAGAACGTGACGCTGGCAGACCTGCGCCGGCGAGTGACCGAGCTCGACCGCCAGTTGATCGCGCTGGTGGCCGAGCGCAAGACCGTGAGCGAGGAGGTCGCGCGCGTGAAGCGCGCCACCGGACGGCCGACGCGCGACTATGAGCGCGAGCGCGAGGTGATCCTGGGGGTGCGCGCCGCGGCGAGCGAGCGTGGCGTGTCGCCGGCGCTCGCCGAGCAGCTGCTGCGCCTGCTCATCCGCTCCTCGCTCACCACGCAGGAACAGGCGAGCGTGGTCGCGCGCGGCGCCGGCACCGGACGCCGGGCGCTGGTCATCGGTGGTGCCGGCAAGATGGGCGGCTGGTTCGTGGGCTTTCTCGCCTCCCAGGGGTTCACGGTCGAGGTGGCAGATCCCGCCCCGGACGCTGCGGGGACGCGCGTGGCGGACTGGCGCAGCACCGATCTCAAGCACGACTACATCGTGCTCGCGACCCCGCTCGGCATTACCGACGCGATCCTGAGGGATCTCGCGCTGCGGCGTCCGCCGGGGGTCATTTTCGATGTGGGGTCGCTCAAATCGCCGCTCCGTGCGGGCCTCCTGGCGCTGAAATCGCACGGCTGCAAGGTGACCTCGGTGCACCCGATGTTCGGGCCCGACACCGAGCTCCTCTCGGGCCGCCACGTGGTGTTCGTCGACCTGGGGAATGAGGCCGCGCTCACCGCTGCGCGCGAGCTGTTTGCCTCCACTATGGCCGAGCAGGTGGTGATGAGCCTCGACGAGCACGATCGCCTGATCGCCTACGTGCTCGGTCTGTCGCACGCGCTCAACATTGCGTTCTTCACCGCGCTCGCGGAGAGCGGTGAGTCGGCGCCGCGCCTGGCGCGCATGTCGAGCACGACCTTCGATGCGCAGCTGGACGTCGCCAGCCTGGTCGCCCAGGAGAGTCCCGAGCTGTATTATGAAATACAGAGCCTCAATGACTACGGCGCAGAGTCCCTGGAGGCCCTGTCCAAGGCGGTCGAGTGCCTGCGCACCTCGGTGTTGTCACAAGACCACGCCGCTTTCGTTGCTTTGATGCGCCGCGGGCGCGATTATCTCGCCGATCGGCGCAGCCTCGCGGAGCGCCGCACTTGAGGATCAGGAGGATTCTCGCCCCATGCTTCGATCGCACCCCGGATCGGCGGCCGGTGACGGGCCAGCTGCTGCGGATCGCAGCGAGCTGGGCGAACTTCGCGCGCTGCAAGCCCGCCTCGCCGCGCTCACCGAGCAGGTCAGTCGCAACGACTCCCTGCTGCGCAAGACCCAGGAGCGCGAGCTGGAGCTGCTGCGTGCCGGCTCCCTCTCGCAGCTGTTCGAGCGGCTCATCACGGGCTTGCGCGGCTCCTACCAGCTCGATGGCGTCGGGCTGATCCTGCACGATCCCCAGCACGAAATCCGCCACCTGCTCTCCGGGGACGGGCTGGCGCTCGAAGCTCTGCCGGGAGTGTGCTTCGTGGATGCGCTGACCACCCAGGCGCCGCAGCTCGCCAACCTCGAGCGCCCGTGGCTCGGGCCTTTCCACAAGGCCGACCACGAGCTGCTGCTGCCGGGCGTCGCGCATTCGGAGAGTCTCGCGCTCATCCCGCTGCGCCGGCACGAGCAGCTCGACGGCGTGCTGGTGTTTTCCAGCCTCGACCCGCTGCGCTTCACCCAGGAGCTGGCGAGTGATTTCCTGGCGCACCTGGGGCTGGTGGCGGCGATCTGCATCGAGAACGCCGTCAATCGCGCGCGCCTGCTGCGCAGCGGATTCACCGATTTCCTCACCGGTTTCCACAACCGTCGCTACCTGCACGCGCGCCTGCGCGAAGAGCTGGCGCGAGCGCAGCGCTCCGGGCAGTCGATCGTGTGCCTGATGATCGATCTGGATCACTTCAAACGCATCAACGACCTGTACGGACATCTGGCAGGGGATTCCGTGCTGCGCGAGGTGGCGCACCGGATCGATGCCGAGATGCGCATCAGCGACACCGGCGCGCGCTTCGGCGGGGATGAGTTCGCACTGGTGTTGTCGGAGGCGAGCGTCACCGACGGTGAGAAGGTGGCGGCGCGCGTGCTGCACGCGGTGCGCAACCAGCCGGTGGTCTTCGGCAAGGCCGTCTCCGAGACCGTCACGTTGTCGATCGGGCTGGCGGCCGCCACACCCGGGCCCGGCATGCGCGACTACAAGGTGCTGGCGGAGCGCCTGATGGCGGAGGCCGATGCGGCGCTGTATCGCGCCAAGAGTGCCGGTCGCAATCGGATCGCGACCTCGCCGAATCTCGTCAGCTGAGCTGCACCCTCCCGCCTGCCGGCGTGCGTATTACAGATACGTATGCACACTCACCGCAGGCACCCCCTTATGCACATCCGGACACTCGCGGCCGCCGCCGCCGCCGCCGCCCTCCTGCTGCCGCTGCTCGCGTGCTCCCGGAGCCCGGAGCTCAAGCTCCCCTCGCTCGGGGACCTCAAGGAGCACGCCACCGAGTCGGTCGATATCACCCTCGGCGCCTTTCCGCTGCACTTCGCGGCTTGGCTGATGGATGATCGCGACGGCGACAGCGCCGAGGTCAGCAAGGCGCTCAAGGCCGTGAAGTCGGTGCAGATACGGAGCTTTCGGTTCGACACCGATTTCGCCTGCTCACGGGCGGACCTCGGGGCGCTGCGCTCGCAGCTCTCACAGCCCGGCTGGAGCCGCCTGGTGCAGGTGCACAACCGTAACCAGGAGGATGTCGATGTGTACGTGGCGCTCGAGGATCAGGTCATCAGAGGAATCGCCATCGTGGCGTGCCAGCCCCGTGAATTCACGATCATCAACATCGTCGGCACGGTTGACCTCGATCAGCTGGCGCGGCTGCGGCGCGCGCTCACCCCGGGACCCACGGGCATCATGTGAGCGCAGATGAGGCGTGTACGAGTCGCGCGCTGCTGGCCCGGGCCACCGCCGGGGACGCGGCGGCCTTCGGCACGCTGGTTCGGATGCATCAACGCCCGGTGTACAGCCTGGCGCTGCGCATGCTGTCTGACCGACACCGGGCCGAGGATCTGGCGCAGGAAGTGTTCCTGCAGCTGTATCGCAGCCTCGCCCACCTGGAGTCGGAGGACCATCTGTCGTTCTGGCTGCGCCGGGTGACCATGCATCGCGCCATCGACCGTTTGCGCCGCGAGCGCAGGTACGCGGCCATGCCGCTCGCCGACGCCGAGATGGCGAGCGATTCGGCCGATGCGGACCCGATGCTCGAGCGGCGCCTGCGTGGTCTGCTCGAGGAGCTCGCCCCGGCCGCGCGCGCGGTGATCGTCCTCAGGTACCAGGAGGACCTGGATCCCGTGGAGATTGGACGGACATTGAAGATGTCGGTGAACACCGTGAAGAGTCATCTCAAACGCTCGCTGGCTCTGCTGCGCGCGGCGCTTGCTGTCCCGGGCTCGGGCGCCGGCGGTGGCAGCCCGACGCCGCCGCGTCCACTGCCGAGCGGGCACCGGTCGCTGGTATGAGTCAGGACATGAACCGCGACGACAACCACGACGTGGAGCAAAGGCTGCGTGCGGCGCTGCGGCCGGTGGACCCGGGCGCGGGATTCGTCGCCGGGGTGATGGCACGCATCGCGGCCGAGCGGCCGCGCAGTGCGCGCCTGCCACGCACGCGGGCGGCCGCGGGCTGGCTGACCTTCGCCCTCGCCGCCTCCATCGTGCTGGCGCTGCTCGTGGCCCATCAGCAGCAGGCGCGACGCACGCAGCAGGGGCTCGAGGCGCGCCGGCAGCTCATCCAGGCGCTGCGCGTCGCGGGAGACAAGCTGGAGCTTGCCTCCCGCATGGTGAACGCGCAGCAGCCTCCCCCGAATTCCTCAAACTCCGGTGCCTAGGCCATGAACTCACTCCTCAGGAGATGCATCCTCACGCTCGCGGCGCTTGCCGCTCTGGGAGTGCGCCTGGCCGTGGCGGCGCCCGCGGCTCCCCTGAAGCTGCCGGAGTTCGAGTCGCTGGCCGCGAAGGCCAGTGAATCCGTCAACGTCTCGCTCGACTCCTCGCTCCTCGGTCTGGCGGCGGGTTTCCTCGACCCCAAGGATCCGCAGGATGCCGGGGCGAAGCAGCTCATCGCCGGGCTCAAGGGCATCTATGTACGCAACTACACCTTCGACCGGGACATCACCTACCCGGCGGCCGAGGTCGAGGCGCTGCGCCGGCAGCTGGCGGCGCCGGGATGGCAGTCGCTGGTCAAGGTGCGCAAGGAGAAGGACCACACCAACGTCGACATCTACATCTCCGTCGATCAGGGCAAGGCGAACGGGCTCGCGATCATCGTGAGTGAGCCGCGCGAGTTCACGGTGGTGAACATCGTGGGCGCGATCGATCTCGAGAAGCTGCGCCGGCTCGAAGGGAAGTTCGGCGTGCCGAAGATCCCCCTGTCCGACGATGACCACCCGGGCGGGGCACCCGCGCCTGCGCATCCCTGATAGGGCACGGGCCGGCCGCTGCCGGGCTGCTAGCGTCCCCGTCCGCGCAGCAACACCACGAACAGCGGCGCACCCACCAGCGCCATGATCGCCCCGACCGGGAGCTGGCGCGGAGCAGCACAGGTTCTCGCCACCAGATCCGCGGCGGCCAGCACCGTCCCGCCGGCCAGAGCCGCGCCGGGCGCAACGACGCGGTGATCGCTGCTGCGGAACAGGAGCCGCACGGCGTGCGGGGTGATGAGGCCCACGAAGCCGACCGTCCCGGCGCTCACCACGGCGATGGCGGTGAGTGTGGCGCAGGCGATGAACAGCAGCGTCCGCCACGCCTCCAGCGCAAGCCCCACGGTGCGCGCGCGCAGCTCGCCTGCGGCCAGCACGTTGAGCGGGCGGGCGACCGCAATCGCGACCGTCACGGAGAGGGCTGCGGCGCCGGCGCTGAGGGCGGGACTCACCGCCCACTCGAGGTCCCCGGCAAGCCAGAAGACCATGCCGCGCACCCGCGAGGAGTCCGCCAGCGCGAGCAGCACAATCACCAGCGCCCCGCAGGCGCTCGCCAGCACCACCCCCGTCAGCAGCAGGCGCGGCGTACCGCCGCCGCGCGACAGCAGATACACCGTGCCCACGGCCCCCAGGGCCCCTGCGACCGCGGCCGATTGCACCACGAGTGCCGCGGCACCGGCGATCATGGCGAGCAGGGCGCCGACGGCGGCGCCGCCCGAGACCCCGAGAACCCAGGGATCGGCGAGTGAATTGCGGAACAGGGCCTGCAGCAGCACGCCCGAGAGCGCCAGGAGACTGCCAACGCCGAACGCCGCCATCACTCGCGGCAGCCGCACGGCGATGAGCACGCTGCGCGTGGTCTCATCCCCGGCACCGACGAGGGCGGCGAGCGCGCGGCTCACACTGATCCCGGAGCTGCCGATGAGCAGCGCCGCCACGAACACGGCGGCGGCCAGCCCCGCGAGCAGCAGCAGGCCGCGCAGGGGTGCCCGTTCCGCGCTCGGCGAGCTCATGCTGTTGCGCCCACACCGTCTGACTCAGGGCTGTTAGCGTAGCTCACGGCGGGGGCGCCTTGTGGCAGACTTGCCCCCGTATGAGCGACCTCATCGATTCAGACGGTTTTCGCAGCAACGTCGGCATCGTCCTGATGCACCGCGAGCAGGTGTTCCTCGGCCGCCGCACCGGCGGGCGCGGCTGGCAGTTTCCCCAGGGCGGGGTGCGCGCCGGAGAGGCGCCCGAGCAGGCCCTGTACCGCGAGCTCGATGAAGAGATCGGCCTCGGGCAGTCGCAGGTGGAGCTCATCGGCCATACGGGCGGTTGGTTGCGCTACCGCCTGCCGTCGCGCTACATCCGCCGCAACCAGCATCCGGTGTGCATCGGCCAGAAGCAGCGCTGGTTCCTGCTGCGACTGAAGAGCGCGGAGGCGCAGTTCGATTTCGGCCGCACGGCTGAGCCGGAGTTCGACCAGTGGCGCTGGGCCCCGTACTGGGAGCCGGTGCGCGAGGTCATCTACTTCAAGCGCCCGGTGTACGCGCGCGCGCTCGAGGAGCTCAGCTCCCTCGCCTTCCCGCAGGGGCCCCCGGCCTTGCCCCCCTGGTGGGACAAAGTGACTGCGCGCGGCGGCCACCGTCTCGCCTCCGCGCCGGCACACTGAAGCGCTGCCTTGGGTCCGTTAGCGAGCATGCTCGGCAAGCGCGGCGGCCCGCCGGTGGTCGTGCGCCGGCACACCTCGTGGCTGCACACGACACTCCTGATCGCCGGCGTGCTCATCGGCGTGTTTGCGGTCTACGTGGTGTACGAGCTCGGCCGCTACAACGCCGGCTACGACCGCCAGGCCGTGGCGCAGCAGCGCACCGAGCTCGAGGTGCAGATCGAGCACCTGGAGAAGGCCAACCGAGAGATGCGCGTGAGGCTCGCCGAGCTCGACACCTTCCGCGTGGGCCGCTCACGCGAGCAGGCCGAGGTGGCGCGCGCCACGGGCGACCTGCAGGCGCAGGTGGCGCGCCAGTCGCAGGAGCTGGCGTTCTACCGCGGCGTGGTGGCCCAGGGAGCCGCGAGCGTCGGTGTCAAGATCGAGCAGCTGCGCATCACCGCCGGCCAGCGCCCCGCCACCTATGTCGTCCACATGTCGCTGGTGCGCTCGGGACGGGCCGATACGCCGGCCACCGGCAGCGTGCAGATGAGTCTCGACGGCACGGCGGCCGAGGGCGCGCGCACGCTCGATCTCGCGACACTCACCGCGGGCAAACAGCGCGAGCTGCGCTACAACTTCCGCTACCTGGAGAGCTTCGACCAGGAGCTCAGCGTGCCGCCGAGCTTCAAGCCCGAACGGCTCAACGTCGAGGTGAGCTCGGGCCGCCGTGAGGTGGGGCCGCTCTCGCAGACGTTCCTGTGGAGCGTCGAGACCTCTCCTTAGAAGCCCGCAAACCAAGGCGCCATCGGAGCAACCATGTTCACCCGCGAATCCAGGCCGGCCCGCATCGATACGCTGATCGGCAAGGCGGCACGCGTGCTCGGGGATGTCGAGTTCCAGGGCGGGCTGCACCTGGACGGCCACATCGCCGGTGGCGTTCGCTCCACCGGAGCGGATGCGACCCTGTCGGTGAGTGCCACCGGCTCCATCGAAGGGCCGGTGGAGGTGCCGAACGTGATGCTGGAGGGTTCGGTCAAGGGCGATATCCATGCCCGTGAACGCGTGGTTCTGGGGGCGACCGCCCGGGTCGAGGGCAGTGTTTACTACGGCATCATTGAAATGACCTTGGGCGCCCAGATCATGGGTAAACTGGTGCGTCTCGAGCCGCAGACCCGGCCCGTGGGGCGACCCGTTGAGGGCCGCGGGGATGTGTGACGTGCGGCTTTGACCGCGCCGCAGGCGGCTTCTAGACTGGGCCCAGAGGAGATTATGAGTACCACCGAAGCACTGCTGGAGGCCCCCGCGCTCCAGTTCACCGACGCCGCGGCCCGCAAGGTCGGGGACCTGATCCGTGGCGAGGGCAACCCGAAGCTCATGCTGCGCGTGTTCGTGCAGGGTGGCGGCTGCTCGGGGTTGCAGTACGGCTTCGAGTTCGATGAGCAGATCCAGGACGGCGATACCTGCGTCGAGAACCTGGGCGTGAAGCTGCTGGTGGATCCGATGAGCGTGCAATACCTCACCGGCGCGGAGATCGACTACCGCGAGGGGCTCGATGGCGCGCAGTTCGTGATCCGTAATCCGAACGCCACCACCACCTGTGGCTGCGGCTCGTCCTTCGCCGCCTGAGCCTGCGGCATCGCGCGTGCCTGCGCCCGTCACCGCCCGACTCGCCGAGTTCCTCTCCAACGTCCGTCTCGCTCCGCGCCCCATCCCCGACGTTCTCGCGGCGGTGGACTTAGGATCCAACAGTTTCCACATGGTGGTGGCGCGCCATTCGCACGGCCAGCTCGTCATCATCGATCGCCTGCGCGAGATGGTGCGCCTCGCCGCCGGCGTGGCCGAGAACGGCCGCATCGACAAGGACGTAGCGGCCCGCGCCCTCGCCTGCCTGGAGCGTTTCGGCCAGCGCCTGCGCGACATCCACGCCGACAGCGTGCGGGTGGTCGGTACCAACGCGCTGCGCCTGGCGCACCGCAAGCAGGCGTTCCTCGAGCGCGCGCGCGAGGCGCTCGGGCATCCGATCGAAATCATCTCCGGCATGGAAGAGGCGCGACTCATCTACGCGGGCGTGGCGCACACCATGCCGAGCGAGCCGGGGCGGCGCCTGGTGGTCGACATCGGCGGCGGCAGCACCGAGCTCATCATCGGGGAAGCCCTGACGCCCCTCGAGCTCGAGAGCCTGCAGATGGGCTGCGTTGCCCTCAGTGAGCGATTCTTCCGCGACGGCAAGATCTCCGCCAAGCGCCTGGAGCGCGCGCGCCTCGCGGCGCGCCTGGAGCTCGAGCCGGTGCAGGCGACCTTCCGCCGCCGTGGCTGGGACACCTGCGCGGGCAGCTCCGGCACGGTGCGTGCGATCGGGGAGGTGATCCGGGTACTCGATCCCCAGGCGGCGGCCATCACGCCCGCGGGAATCAACCGCGCGATCGAGTATTGCGTGGAGGCCGGACACACGCGCGAGCTGAAGCTCGAGCCGATCACCGAGGATCGCCGCCCGGTGTTTCCCGGCGGCCTCGCCATTCTCGCGGAAGTGTTCAACGTGCTCGACATCAAGGACATGCGCATGGCCGAGGGCGCCATGCGTGAGGGCCTGCTGTACGACATGCTCGGCCGCTACCGGCGCGAGGACGCGCGCGAGCGCACCGTGCACGGGATGCAGCAGCGCTACCACGTGGACGTCGAGCAGGCGGAGCGCGTTGAAGCAACCGTGAGCAACTTTCTCGAACAGACGCGCGAGACCTGGCACCTGGAAGAGCCGCTGGCGCACCTGGCCCTGAAATGGGCCGCGCGCCTGCACGAGATCGGCCTGGACGTCTCCCACAGCGGCTATCACCGCCACGGCGCCTATCTGCTCGAGAACGCCGACATGCCCGGCTTCCCGCGCGAGGAGCAGCGCCTCCTCGCGCGCCTGGTCGGCGCTCACCGCCGCAAGCTCTCCCTCGAGGGCGTGGAAGAGCTCGTCCCCCCCTGGGATCGGAGCGCCCTGCACCTGATCGTGCTGCTGCGCCTCGCGGTGTTGCTGCATCGCGGCCGCAGCACCACGGCGCTCCCGGGGCTCGATCTGGCGGCGACGCCGCGTTCGCTGGAAGTGCGCTTTCCGGCGCGCTGGCTCAAGGAGCATCCGCTCACTTCGGCGGATCTGCAGCAGGAAGTGGATTATCTGCGCGCCAGCGGCTTTCGCCTGCGCGTGTTCAGCGCTCGCTCACCGGCGGTTTCCTAGACTCACACCGCCACGGTCGGCCCGGCGGCGTATACCGTCGGCAGCGAGACTCATGAGCGACGCGAGTGCGAGCCAATCCAGCGCGCCGCCGCCGCCGCCC
>Ga0137412_10000082_pt1 | contig 52990 bp, 61 predicted proteins | sample CZODoug2_1_16fun_FD_122160 | JGI IMG/M metagenome (GOLD analysis project Ga0137412, IMG submission 122160) | Vadose zone soil fungal communities from Angelo Coast Range Reserve, California, USA - CZODoug2_1_16fungal (Hybrid Assembly) | ecosystem: Environmental > Terrestrial > Soil > Vadose zone...
CCGAATAAAGGCACGAGATCGCAACGGACCAGCGAATGACGAGCTTCCGGTCTTCAGGGGAAACCTTGCAAGGATGTGCGGCATTCGCACTCCCGAAGTGAGATTGGAGCTTGCCGACACGAAATTCCCGGTTGCGCTCGTTCGGCGCTTTGATCGACGCGGCAGCGCTCGCATTCCTTACATCTCGGCCCGAACGGCGCTTGGGGAAGACAGGCACAAAGCTCGGTTCGTATACGGAAATCGTCGATTTCATGCGGACAGCCGCTCCCGATCCGCAAGTCGATTTTGAAGAGCTTTATCGACGAATGGTCTTCACCATCCTTGTCTCGAACAAGGACGACCATCTGAAGAACCATGGCTTCCTGTATGTCGGTTCAGGCCGGTGGCGTCTCACCTCGTCGTCGAGGAGACAGGGAAGGTCGGTCTCGCCACCGATCATCCCGTAGAATTCGCGGTTTCCCTTGATCGCATCGATCGCTTTGCTGAATTGCGTGTTGCTGAGTGCGAAGCGCTCTTTCACGGCATTTTTAGCAGCGGTGAAGACCTCGCTGCCCCATTCGGCGAGCGGAGGCATCATGCCGGCGATTTCGCGGAGATCACCATTGTCTGCAAAACACCTTTGACCCGTGGATGATCCATTCCGCGGCCGACAAATGAACAAGCGGAATGATCAAGAGAGCCCGGCGTCGACATGGCGGTGCGCACCCAAGTAGGCAGGCAGCGCCGGGAGATCCTCCAAGCTTCAACGGCCAGGGATTTGAAGGGCCTCGGCCGAGGCCCTTCTCCAGCAGATGCTCGACAAAATCGACAGTCTTTGCGCGGAGAGGGAAAAACTGAAAGCCGAGCAACATCGTCCCATGAAAGGCAAAGTGCTTGGATGCAGCGATGGTGAGGTGGTTTCAGGATGAAAGCACACCCGGATTTTCTAAAGGCCCTTGAAGTTGTCCGTCGTCAGGCCACGCGTGAAGGGTGGCGTTATCACCACGTCCAGGCAATCCTCGTTGCGTTCGACCAATATGCGGAAGCGGCCACGGGAAATCGGCAGTACTTCTGGAATAAGCCTCACTCGATTGGTGGGATTAGGAAGAGCGGCGATGTTCCGTAGAGCAATAAGCGTAGGTAAGCGAGAACGCAGCGCCACCTAGCGGAATATGTTCACTAGGTCGCGCTGCGCTGTTCACTGGGCCCTTAAATCCCCAGCACGGTTACATGAGCAGAAACGATGCCAAGCCGGGCGATAATCTCATCCGTAAGACTACGGGCACCTCGGGGAGTCGCTGGCTTGCGCCAGCGAACTTCCGATAACGAGGCCTCAACAGCCCTGATCTGCCATCTTCGCCGAAGGTTGCGCGCCCTGGCTCTGCTGCGCCGCTGTAGGCTGCCCTTGCATCTGTTTTTGGGCATCTTGGGATGATGTTGCGACATCTCCCGTCGCGCGATTCATAGTGCTAGTCGGTGGGTGCTCAGCATTTGCTGAACCGGTGCTGCCAATCGTCTGCCCGGTATGGCCAGGCGTTGGTCCCGCGCCGGCGTCCTGAGCCGACTTGCCATCGCAGGGACCTGCATGTGCTCCTGCAACGCCTAAGATCATTGCGGTGCAGCCGGCGAGGACGAGCTGTCTTATGATCATAACTGTTCTCCTTGTTTCCTCGACGAGCAACGTCTTCTGGCGCAGCTTCGAGGGCGAATCTGAAAACAAAGCTGGGATGCGCAAGTTCCTGCCCTATCCCTTGACTCTTTCGAGCGGCGAAACGAGGAAGCTGTTGCAATTATGGTACTGACGTATTGCACAGATGGGATAGCCTTTAGGCGATCAGCGCCGGGTCCTGGGCGTCCCATCGGTGACTGAGCGGTTGTGTTTTCGCTGATCTTGAGGAGTGCGGCCATGGCCGATTATCGCGTCTACCTCGTAGGCGCTGACGGTCACTTCTTCGATGCGGTCGCCTTGGTCTGTGCAGATGATGCAGAGGCAATCGAAAAGGCCAAGCAGCTAGTGCACGGCCATGACATAGAGCTTTGGCAGCTTGACCGGAAGGTAGCCACGTTTACCCACAAGCCAAAATGACGTACCAAAAACATTTGAACCATTGCGTTGCCCCTACGTCCTATTTGAAGGAGGAGAGTTGCCATGGATCAGAAGGGCGACCGACTAGAGCTGCAGCGGCGGTTGGAGCAAACCAGACGGCTTGGTGCTTTGCTGCCCATCAACGACGTTGCCCACGAGCGCCTGCAAAAGCTGGCGTTAGAGTTGGAGCAGCAACTTCGGTTGTCCGAGTGATCGCATTTGACCGAAAGTGATCTTTGTGGCAGTGACGATCGACCAGAACGCGGCGTGAACAAAGTCCACGGATTTTCCACGGGTGCAACGCGCACGCCCGGCGTGACGCTCCAAGCCGTCTTGACGCGCATTAGCGACTAGAAATCGCTGCGATAGCGTCGGTGGGCTGGTCAAGATCAACGAAGCGCTCAAGTTCTAACCGGCCGGCTGCAGCGATCGCAGCAATGCCACCGAATACGGATGAAGGCTTTGGCTGGCGGCCCTTCATGAGCCTTTGCACTTTTTTGTATGCAGGCGCGGAGCATCTTCGTCGCTCGGCTCCTCTGGCACCAAACTATCGAGCGATACCGTCAGCGCATTCGCGAGCTTGCGCAGCGTTCGAACGTCGCCGCTCTTACGGCCGATCTCGATCTCGGACAAGTAACCTTGCGTGATACCGGTGCGCTTCGCGAGGTCATCTTGGCTCATCCCCCGCTTTTACGGAAAAATGCGAGCGGCGTCGTGGCTGCAAGGAAAGCATCAACCTCGGCGCTGGTAAAGGTCTCTTCCTCGCCGCTCTCAACGCGGGCGAGCGGCGCAGGGTTTCGGCGTCGCGGGCATCTTCGTTGGCTGCGGCGATGAGTTGATCGTATTCTGTACGGGACAGGATCACGATGTCATCGCCTTGCGGGCCTTTGGTCATCACGGGCACGTCTCCTTAGTCGTAAATCCGCCGCGCGGGCCGATATCGTGAATGGTGATGGCGTCGGCGGTTTCAGTGAACAGGATGCGAAAGTCTTGCACGCGCAACCGCTTTTGTTCAATCCCGACAAGCGCCTTGACGTTGCGAGCTTGCGAGGCCGGATTTGTGGCGTACTGCTCGATCTTGGTCCGAATCAGCTTCGCTTTGTTCGCGTGGCGGCGCAGGCCTGCGACCGACACCGCGGTCCAGACCTTGCAGAAGCGCGCGGGTTGACCGCAAGTCGTCGCAGAACGGCGAGGTTGGCGGGAGCATGGTCCTTTCGGCTCCGCGCCTGATCCTCGTCGAGATCGACGTCGGGCGTCCAGTGCAGAGCATTTTCGATGTTCCAATGTTGGCGAACGATGCGTAGCAGTTCTGCGGGAGTGTTGCACTGGGTCAGAAGGAAGTTGCGCCGGACGGTCTTGTCGCGTCCACGCTTGCTGGTGATCCGCGCGACGGCCTTGAGACCGGGAAAGTTGTGGTTTTCGGCCATATCCTTGACGGAGGTACGAGCGCGGTTCGGGTTTCTTTGCGGCCGTGATCGGCGTCCTTGAGGATCAGCGCGGCGTGGCCGCCACGATGCCTCCTTCACGGCCTTCGGCGCATGAACTGCTTCTGCGCCGCGCACGACAGGCAGAAATCGCTTCTCACATGAGCGATTGGCTGAACTCGCCCGGTTTGCAAAGCCCGAAGTAGACTTGCAATGGTTTGGGGATACTACGCCTACGTCATAGGCGATGACGGGCATATTCGGGATCGAATCGAAGTTCATTGCTCCAATGACGACGAGGCCAAACGCTGCGCCGAACAATTGGTCGATGGGCACGCCATTGAGTTATGGCAAGAGGCGCGCCACGTCGCAACCTTCCAACCCAATCGTGACCAATGAGAGAGCGAACGCCGCAAGCTCCGATCATCGTGCAGGTCACGGGACCTACTTCGTCGCGCGCGCAAGCTTCCTGCCGGACCGGCTCGGAATGACCTTCGGCAATTGGCGCGAGGTTTGTTTAAGCTTCATCGGGCCGGCATTCGCAAAAACGGGCAAATCGTCGAACAGGCGACGACGCATTGAGGCCGCGAATCAATTCGTCCGGTGAGATATCCACAGCCGCCGACAATCGCGCCGCAATGATGTTTCGCACGCCGGCGCTGGGATGCGTTACCTTCTGTACGCGCGCCACCCTTGTCGGCGCGTCATCGCAATTCCGTTGGCTTAGGCTTCCCGGTGAACCCTGACCGGTATCGACTTGGCGGCCGGCACCTTGGCTTTCTCGGCATGATGCCAGAGCGGGATCAGCGGATTGCATTCCGGATAATAGCCCGCGATGCATCCTTCCGGAATATCGTAGGCGACGATCTGCAAGCCGGTTACCGATCGTTCGACACCATCATCCACGACCGTTGTCAGGGCAACCATTTGGCCCTCTTTGAGGTTAAAGCGGTCAATATCGTTCTGATGCATCAGCACGACGTGACGCGAGCCGTAAACGCCACGAAAGCGATCATCGTAATTGTACACGGTCGTATTGAATTGCCCGTTGCTGCGCAATGTCATGAGCTGCACCACGTCGCGCTGATCCGGTGGAATATCGATGTCGGTGGAGAGTGAGGTCGGCGTGATGAAGTTGGCTTTGCCCGTTTTCGTTTTCCACTCGCGCTTGCGGGCGCCGATGGGACGATGAAAGCCGCCTGGCTCCCAGAGACGCGCGTTGAAATCGTGAAAGATCTCTGGATAAGTCTGCGCAATGGCGTCCCGGACCTTGCTGTAGTCGGCGACCCAGTCGTCCCACGGAATGGTCGAACCCGTGGGCACGGTTGCCTTGGCCAATTCCGCGACAATCCTTGCTTCCGACAGCAGATGGGGTCCGGCTGGTTTCACCTGACCGCGCGAGCCGTGCATGCAGCCGGTGCTATCTTCCATCGAAACAGCTTGCGGTCCGCTGGCTTGCTGGTCGATTTCGATACGGCCGAGACAAGGCAAGATGTACGATATCTCGCCATGCACCAGGGCGGTCCGGTTGAGTTTGGTCAGGATCTGCGCGGTGAGCCGTAGCTTCCGCCAGGCTGGATCGACCAAGCGATGCTCGGGGACCGCGCGAACCAGATTGCCGCCGAGCAGGATCATGGCCCGCACGGCGCCATCGATGATTTTCTCGCAGGCTTCGACCGTGTTGACGCCCTTCTTCTGCGGCGTCTTGATGCCGAACAATTGCTTGAGTTTCTCGGCCGGCACCTGTTCGGGCTTCTCGGTGATACCCACCGTCCGCTGCCCCTGAACATTGGAATGACCGCGCACCGGACAGATTCCGGCACCGGGGCGCCCGATACTGCCGCGCAGCAAGGCGAGGTTGACCAGCGTCTGGACCGTTTCGACGCCCTTCTTGTGCTGGGTCAAGCCCATGCCATAGATGAACATGACCGATTTCGCATGAGCGTACACCGCGGCGGCGGCTTCGAGCGCGCCGCGGGTGAGCCCGGACCGGCGTTCGATATGGTCCCATTCAGTAGCCCTGACCGACGCCTCGAACTCTTCGAACCCATGAGTGTGTTCGCGGATGAAATTCCGATCGAGGACGGGGCCGTTGCGCGACGTCTTGTCGAGGTCGAACAATGCTTTGGCGATCCCCATCATCGCGGCGGTATCGCCGCCGATTTTCGGTTGGTGATATTGCGATGTGATCCTGGTCGGGGGCTTCACCAACATTTCCGCCGGCGACTGCGGATTGACGAACTCGACCAGCCCGCGCTCGTGCAAGGGATTGAAGGTGACGATCGGTACGCCGCGTTTCACCGCCTTCTGCAATTGATGCAGCATGCGAGGGCTGGAGGTGCCGACGTTCTGGCCAAAGAAGAAAATGCAATCCGTGTGTTCGAAGTCATCCAGCGTGCAGGTGCCGACCGGCACGCCGATGCTTTCCGGCAGCGCCACGGACGTCGTCTCGTGGCACATGTTCGAGCTGTCCGGCAAATTGTTGGTGCCGTAAGCGCGGGCGAATAGTCCGTACATGAAGGCGGTCTCGAGCGACGCGCGGCCCGAGGCGTAAAAGACAGCCTGCTCGGGATCGAGTGCGGATAATTCGCGTCCGATTTCCTCAAAGGCCGCGTCCCATTCTACCGGCACATATTTGTCGGTTTCCCGATCCCAGCGCATCGGATGGGTGAGGCGTCCGGCAGCTTCGAGTTGATGATCGTCCCATTTTTCGAGATCTGACACGGTATGTTCGGCGAAGAATTCCGGGGTGACGCGTTTGCTGGTGATCTCCCAGGTCGTGGCCTTGGCACCGTTCTCACAAAATTCGAACATGCGCGGATCGGCTGGCTTTGCCCAGGCACAGCTGACGCACATGAACCCGTCGGTCTTGTTCTGCTTGAGCAGGACACGTGACCCCGCAAACGGCACGCGGTCGCGCGCGAGGCTCTTCACCAGCGATCGAACCGAGCCCCAGCCTCCCGATGCATCTTCGTAGGGCTTGACTTCGAGGTCGGGACCTAATTTGCGTGCTGTGGACATATGATCTCCTCCGGACGGGCCGGCCCGGTGAACTGGAGCGACTGACCCTCGTCCGGCGAGACCGCGCTCACGGCAACGGAAACAACGGCTTTGGCTGGGTGCGGAAGCGGCTGATTCATCGCATTGTCCGAACTCAGGTTTTCAAAGCGCCGCTGCGCCGATAGTTCCTATTGCCGGCAACTCTCCAGGCTGGCTGAGACGATTGGAACCTTTGCCGGGAATCGAAGCTTAGTCAGTCCCAACTTCCCGCGAAGTGATGTCCGTCGATGCGGATCCGAATCGTGTTGCTGAGCCTCGCAATCGTCACCGCAGGGTGCCAACGGGAAGAGCGAGAGCTCCGGTTAGACCCGCCCTTGGCTGCGGCGCTCGATAACGTTGCGCTGATGCCGAACCGGATCAGCGGTGCGCCGCCAGAAGTCTACTTCGCACTGGACAAGCCGTACGAGGACAACGCCTACAACCTCAGCCAGGGCAAGCGGCTGTATTCCTGGTTCGGCTGCAAAGCTTGCCATGGAGACGGGCAGGGTGGTGCAGGTCCGGCATTCCTCGATGGCTGGTGGAATTACGGTCCTGAAATGGTGTCCGTGTTCGCGTCGATCCGCGACGGACGTCCTCATGGCATGCCGGCATTCAAGGACAAGATGACCACGGAGCAGATTTGGCAGCTCGCAGGCTACGTGCAGACCATCGGCGCATACTCCGCGAAAACGGCAGCGCCCAGCCGTAACGACGAAAAGCAGACCAGGCCGGCGGAGAACCGCGGTCCCGCCGCGATGCTGTTCGATCAAGGTCCGACGCCCGTCCATGCGGATCAGGGTCCCAAGCCATGACCGAACGTAAGCCGTGGTGGCCGCTGTTCTACTTGCTGCCGCTGTTGTCGCTGACAGGATGCAGCGGCTGGCAGTCCGCACTCGACGTGCACGGACAATCGGCCATAAGCCTGAAGCACCTTATCGTGCTGATCGTGGCGGTGTGCTCGCTTATTTGGGCCCTGGTCATGATCGCGTTGATCTTCGCCCTATGGCGCCGACGCGGGGACAATGCGTTGCCATTTCGCCGCGACCCTGCCAGGGAGCGTCGCATGACGATCTCGGTCGCCTCGGCTGTTGCCGTTTCGGTGATCATCATCGTGGTGTTCACCCTCGCGAGTTTCACCACGACCCGCGCGCTCAACGTGGCCGGCAGTGACGATTTCATTATTAAAATTCGCGGGCTGCAATGGTGGTGGGACGTCGAATATCCCGGTTCGGCACCTTCGGAGCGCTTTCAGACGGCGAACGAAATCCATATTCCAGTCGGGCGCAACGTGCGCTTTCAGCTCGAAGGCATCGATGTCATTCATTCGTTCTGGGTGCCGAGCCTCGCCGGCAAGCAGGATCTCATTCCCGGCCGGCCCAACGAACTCACTATTCGGGCGGAACGACCCGGCGTCTATCGCGGGCAATGCGCGGAGTTCTGCGGCATGCAGCACGCGCATATGGCTCTTTTCGTGATCGCCGATGAACCGTCGGTGTTTGAGGAATGGCTCCGCGTGCAGCGCGCGCCCGTCGCGTCGTCATCCGACGCGGAAGTATTGGCCGGCCAGCGGGTCTTTCTGTCAAAGCCCTGCGCTGCTTGTCATATGATCCGCGGTACGGCGGCGACCGGGACGACAGGGCCCGACCTCACCCATGTCGGGGGGCGAAAATATATCGCTGCCGGGTTGCTGGAGACGACCCGCGGCTCGTTCGCGGCATGGATCGCCGATCCGCAAACGCTCAAACCCGGCAACAATATGCCGATGGTGCCGCTCGATCCGGAAGAACTGCGTTCTGTTTCCGCTTATCTGGCGAGCCTGAAATGATCGTCGACACCAACGAGAACAACGACCGGCGCGACGTCGACCTCGATCGTCCCTCATTGGAAGCCGTCCTCGCGCATACCTGGAAAACGCCTGCCGGCCTTTGGGGGGCGATGGCAACCGTGGATCATAAGATCATCGGTCGGCGCTATATTGTCACCGCCTTTGTGTTTCTGGCGCTGGGCGGCGTTCTGGCCATCCTGATGCGCATTCAGCTTGCTCAGCCGGAAGCGCGGCTGCTTGGACCGGACCGCTACAATCAGATCTTCACGATGCACGGCGCCAACATGATGTTCTTGTTTGCCGTGCCCGTGATGGAAGCAATGGCCGTGTATCTGGTCCCATTGATGGTCGGTACGCGCAACATAGCGTTTCCGCGGCTGAATGCGTTTTCCTACTGGATGTATCTGGCCGGCGGCGGGCTGCTCTGGGTCGCCTTCGCACTCGACATGGGTCCTGACGTCGGCTGGTTTGCTTATGTGCCGCTGTCCGGACCGCAATACGCCGCGGGCAAGCGCGCCGACATCTGGGCCCAGATGATCACCTTCACCGAGGTTTCCGCGCTGGCCGTCTCCGTCGAAATCGTTGTGACCGTTCTCAAGCAACGTGCTCCGGGGATGTCCCTCGACCGTATTCCGCTGTTCGTCTGGTCGATGCTGGTCACCTCGTTCATCGTCATCATGGCGATGCCGGCCATCATGATTGCGAGCACCAGCCTGATCCTCGATCGGCTGATCGGAACCCACTTCTTCAATCCGGCGGAAGGTGGCGACGTCCTGCTCTGGCAGCATCTGTTCTGGTTCTTCGGCCATCCCGAGGTCTACATCATTTTCCTTCCCGCGGTTGGAATGGTGTCGACGCTGGTTGCGACCTTCGCGCGGCGCCCGGTGTTCGGTTATCTTGCGCTGGTGATGGCGCTGATCGCGACCGCCATTCTGGCGTTCGGATTGTGGGTCCACCACATGTTCGTGACCGGATTGCCGCGGCTCGGCGAGAGCTTCTTCACGGCGTCCAGCATGGCGATCGCGATCCCCGCTGGCATCCAGATTTTCTGCTGGCTGGCGACGTTGTGGGACGGCAAACCGATTTTCAAAACACCGCTTCTGTTCGTGATCGGATTCATGTTCACGTTCGTGATCGGCGGATTGAGCGGCGTGATGGTCGCCTCGGTGCCGTTCGACACGCAGGTGCACGATACGTATTTCGTAGTCGCGCATTTCCATTACGTTCTGATCGGAGGCGCCGTCTTCCCACTGCTCGGGGCCGCCTACTACTGGTTTCCCAAGATCACCGGCCGGATGATGAGCGAACGGCTGGGGCGGTGGTCGTTCTGGCTGATCTTCGTCGGCTTCAACCTGACGTTCTTTCCGATGCACATCCTCGGCCTTCAGGGCATGCCGCGCCGCGTTTATACCTACCAGCCGGACATGCCCTGGCATGGGCTGAACCTGTTCGTCAGCGGCAGCGCGTTGATACTAACCGCCGGCTTCCTCGTTTTTTTCGTCGATGCGATCCGCTCGGCATGGCAAGGAGAGCCGGCGGGCGATAATCCCTGGGACGCGCCGACGCTGGAATGGGCGACATCTTCGCCCCCACTCAGCTACAATTTCGTATTCATCCCGGTCGTCGAGGGCTCCAATCCGCTATGGGAGCGGCGCGACACACTTGCCGTGGGCGGCGGGTTACGCACCGATCGTCGCGAACTGATCATCACGACGGTTGGCGCCGCGGAAACCGAGGCACGCGAGGCATCGCCGCGGAATTCGATCTGGCCGTTCTGGACGGCGGTCACGACCAGCGTGATGCTGATCTGGTCGATCTTCTCGCCCTGGGCGGTGGTCTGGGGATCGATTCCAGTCGCGATCGCTTTGATCGGATGGTTCTGGCCCGACGGAACGCCGGAGGATGACTCATGAAGGAGCAGGTGGTCGCCGATTTCTCAGGATTGCCGCTGCACGGCATGGCGACGGCCAGTCCGACCTGGTGGGGAACGCTGGCCTTCATGCTGATCGAGGGCACCGGCTTTGCGCTTGCGATTGCCGTCTACCTTTATTTGATGAGCCTTGCTCCGACCTGGCCGATCGACGCGCCGCGGCCGGGCCTCCTGCCGGGAACACTGGTCACGCTGGTTCTGATCGGAAGCGTCGTTCCAAACTATCTGATCTCGCGGTGGGCCGAACAGCAGGATCTGCGCAAGGTCCAGTTCGGCATGATCGTGATGTCGTTGCTCGGTATCGTGCCGCTGATTATCCGCTTCTTCGAATTTCCGGCATTGAACGTCAACTGGGACAGCAACGCCTACGGCTCGATCGTCTGGACGTTGCTTGGGCTGCACACCACCCACATCATCACCGATCTCGTTGAGACGCTCGTGCTCGCCGCACTGATGTTCACCCGGCATGCCGACAATCCGCGCCGCCTCGGCGACGTCCAGGACAATGCCATGTACTGGAACTTTGTCGTTCTCGCCTGGCTTCCAATCTATGGCTGCATCTACTGGATACCACGGCTATGAGCGGGCTCCGAAAAATCGTCACGCCGTTGCATTGGTCCGGCTTGCTGGTCGCGTCCGCGCTATGGGCGGTCAATACGCAGCTCGGGCAGATACTGCCCTATCTCGATTGCCAGCGTCAGGCGCGATACTCTGCCATCCTTTCCTTTGTCGGCGCAGCGGTCGCATGCCTCGCCGGGGCGATATCCTGGCGATCGATCGGCCACACCGAAACGTCCGAGCCGCGGCACATGTGGGTCTTTGTCGGATCGATTAGCGTTCTTGCCGCGCTGGTGTTTGCATTTGCGCTTTCGATGCAGGGTTTGGCCGGATTGGTGCTTGACGGATGCGAACGATAGGCTGGATAGCGCTGATCGTGCTGGGTTCGGCGAACGCAGGGTTCGCGCACGAACTCGAGCCGCATGCGGGCGGGGCGGTTTGGACATTCGATCCCTGGATCGTCGCGCCGTTGCTGCTTGCAGCCGGCCTCTACGTGGTGGGAAGTGCTGTTCTCCGGCAAAGGAGTCGCTCGGGCTCGCAACTCCACCGGTGGCGGACGTCGGCCTTTGTCGCCGGCTGGCTCACCCTGGTGGGCGCGCTAGTGTCGCCGCTGCATTGGCTCGGCGAGCACCTCTTTGCGTTTCATATGATCGAGCACGAGATATTGATGGCCGTTTCGGCGCCGCTAATGGTGCTCGCCCGGCCCATCGGAGTTTGGCTGTGGTCGCTGCCGCAACGGTATCGATTCCTCGTCGGTCGCTTTCTGAGACGGCGGGGGCTTGTCCGTTGCTGGCAATGGTTGCGGACGGGGCGCAACGCCACGCTCGTGCACGGCGTTGCGATCTGGGCCTGGCATGCGCCGATATTGTTCGATGCGGCCGTGACCAATATCGTGCTGCATCGCCTGCAGCACCTGAGCTTCCTGCTGACCGCGATCGTGTTCTGGTGGTCAGTTTTTCGCAACACCAATGCCGGGCTGGCGGCTTGGCATCTGTTCGTCACGATGTTGCACACCAGCGTTCTCGGCGCCCTGATGGCGCTTGCGCCGCGCGTGCTCTACCAGGCCCAAACCGCGACTGCTGCAGCGTGGGGGCTGACGCCGCTTGAGGACCAGCAGTTGGCCGGGATCATCATGTGGGTGCCAGCGGGGACGATCTATGCCGGCGCGGCGCTGGCTTTGCTTGCCATCTGGATTCGGCAATCCGGTTCGACAGGGAGGCACCGCGATGCTCTCAGCGCTCCCTAGATCCCGATGGCCGGTCCTGGCGACAGGCGCGCTTCTCGTGGCGCTGTCCGTCGCTGCCGGTCGGACGTGGCAGCAACAGCAGCGATCGGAAAGCGTCGCGGTCGCCATGACGGGAGGCGATCCTGCACGCGCGCCGGCCGCGATACGCCGCTACGGCTGCGGCGGATGCCATACTATCCCCGGCATTCCCGGCGGCGATGGCCAGGTCGGCGGTCCCTTGGCGGATACCATCCACCGCGTCTATGTCGGCGGCGTCGTGACGAATTCGCCGGAAAATCTCGTACAATGGATCGTATCGCCCCAGGCATTTTCGCCGCGCTCGGCGATGCCGGCCACCGGAATATCCGAAGCGGAAGCCCGCGATGTCGCGGCCTATCTCTATTCGCGCTGAGGGCCGGGTTATGGCTGCGGCGTGTCGCGCGGGGGCAGGGACTTGATATAGACGGCGATCGCATCCCGATCGCTTTGCGGCAGCATGGCCGTATTGGTGACGACGTCGCCCATGGACGACCCGACACGGCCGTGGTTCGGCGTCGCGCCGGTTTTGAGCACTTCGGCGATTTCTTCCGGTTTCCAGTCGCCGAGGCGCTCGGGCGTGATGTTTGGGATGTATCCGACGCCCTCTGGATCCGTCCCGCCGGCGAAGCGGGTTTTGGGCTTGATGGCGCCGAAGATGTTCCGTGAAGAATGACACTCGGCGCAATGCGCCACCGCCTCTGTCAGGTATTGGCCTCGGTTCCAGGCCTCGCCGCGGTTTGGATCGGAAACGATCGGCCGGCGATCGAGGTAAAGGAATTTCCAGAAGCCGACAAAGCGCCGGATCTGGAACGGAAATGCCAGGTCGTGAGGCGGCGGTTTGCCGGCAACCGCCGGCAATGTTCGCAAGTAGGCCATGAGATCGCTGACGTCGCCGAGGCCCATCTTGACATAGCTCGAATAGGGAAACGAAGGGTAATAGTGCGATCCGGTCGGTGACACACCGCTCAAGAGCGCGTTGGCAAGATCAACGGTGCGCCAGGAGCCGATACCGTCGGCCGGGTCCGTGGAAATATTGGGAGCCCGAAAAGTACCGTAGGGCGATGCCAACGCCAATCCGCCGCCAAGCCGCAAACGGTCGGACTGTCCGGGCGAAGCATGGCACGAGGCGCAATCGCCGGCCGCAAAGATGAGCTTTCCCCTGGCCGGATCGCCTTCGAGCGCGCCGTCTGCGTTGCGCGCGAACGCCGGTCTGGGTGCAGTGATGAGCCACGTTGCAACCGCGCCGCCGACAACACCCGCGCCAAGGATAACCGCTACCAGATAGGCAGCGCGCATATCACGACACCTCGCAACGAAGAATTGCTGGAGCAATGCAATCGGAGCGCCGAGGTTCCTCCGCATCCAAGCGAAGCCGCGCCATCAAGCCGCGCGCAGGATTTTGCTTTGCCGTCCGAGCTTCGCTATTGCCGCCAGTGGGGAACGTTCACCGTCGCAATAGTCAGCCCATGCCTTGGACTTACTGAGAAGCTGGGGCACGGTATGAATGGTGTATTGCGCCGGATCGAGGCCATGTTTGACCTGCGGCCAGGTGACGGGCATCGAGACCGGCGCATGGGGCCTTCCTCTGGGCGAAAGCGGCGCCACGGCCGTGGAAAATTGATCGTTTCGCAGATAGTCGAGAAATATCTTTCCCGTCCGTTTTGCCTTGCTCATGTTGATCAGGTAGCGGTCCGGGCTTTCGTCCGCCATCTGGCTGCAGACATCGCGCGCAAATTGCTTCGCTTCGTTCCAGGTCAATCCTTGTCCCTTTTTCGGACGCGCAAGCGGCGTCACGACGTGCAGGCCTTTGCCGCCCGTCGTCTTGCAAAACGACACGAGCCCGAGCTCGGTAAGGCGATCGCGCATTTCCTTCGCGGCGTCGATCACGGCTTCAAGCGCGACATCCGGCGCGGGATCGAGATCGAAAACCAGCCGGCCGGGCAGGGCAGGATCGCCGGGCTGGTTGTTCCAGGGATGCAGTTCGACGCCCGCGCTTTGCGCCACCGCCGCGAGGCCCTCGACACGGTCGATCTGAACGTAGGGCTTGCGGTCGCCGGAGACAGAGACCTCCTCCAGCAGGTTCGAGCCGCCTTTCATCGAATGTCGCTGAAAGAAGCGTTGTCCTGTGATGCCGTCGGGAGCCCTGATGATCGAACACGGCCGCCCCTTCAGATGCTCGATCATCCAGGCGCCCACGCTCTCGAAGTAGACCGCAAGATCGAGTTTGGTGATCGCGCCTTCTCCCTCGTCGGGCCACAGGACTTTGTCCGGCCGGCTGAGAGGGACGCCCATGACAATGCCGTTCGAGGCGGCGGACGGCGGCTTTGCGCGCTTGGAAGCTGACCGGGGCTGAACGATGTCGGTCTTGTCTGCGGGCGCCGGCGTCTCGGCTTCGACCTCCTTGGCAGGCTTGTCCTGACGAAGCCCCTTGAACGAAGCCTGCCTGATGATGCCCGAACCGGTGAAGCCGGCAAACTCGATCTCCGCCACCAGCTCGGGCTTCAACCAATGCATCCCGGCCTTCTTGCGCGGGGCATCCTTGCCGCCGAATGGGTTCGTCTCCGACGCCGCGGCCTTGAGTTTCGGCATCAGCCGCAGAACCTTTTCAGCACCGTAGCCGGTTCCGATGTTGCCGACGTAAACAAGGTGGTCGCCCCGATACACGCCGGCCATCAGTGACCGGAACTGGCTGCCATTGCTGTTCCATCCACCGATGACGACCTCGTGCCCTGCACGGCACTTGGCCTTGGCCCATGAATCGGTTCGCCCGGAAGCGTAGCGGGCGGCGGCTTGCTTCGAGACTATTCCTTCCAGCGACATCCGGCAGGCGGACTTCAGCACCGCATCACCGCCACTTTCGAGATGCTCGACGTAGCGAATTTCGGTCGGGTCGTTTCCGTACGCTTTCTCGATCAATCCCTTAAGGGCTTGCTTGCGGTGCACAAGGCTCTGTTGACGTAAATCCTGCCCTCGGAGAAACAGCATATCGAAGGCGAAGAAGATCAGATCATCGCTCTTCTCATCCGACAGGGCGGCCTGCAGGCCAGCGAAATCCGGAGATCCCCGATGGTCGAGGGCGACAATTTCCCCGTCCACGATGCAATCAGGCAAAGCCCGGGCAGCCTTCGCGATCGCGCCGAACTTGGATGTCCAATCCAGACCCTTACGGGTCTTCAGGGTGACGTCACCGCGCTCTACCCGCATTTGAACGCGGTATCCGTCGAATTTGATCTCGTGGACCCAGTCGTCCCCGGAAGGCGGACGCTCCACCGAAATACACAGTTGGGGCGCGATGAACGGCGGCATGTCTCGATCGGGCGCCGCCTTCTCCTTCTTGGTGGCCTTCTCTTTGGTGGCTTTCTTTTTGGGAGAACGCGCGGTTCGTGCCGCTACGGGACGCGACCGTTTTTCTGCCGACGATGCGCGCGCCGTGGCGCGATGCGATTTCCACTCCGCGTTGGCGGGCGCGCGCGACCGTTTTGCCGTGACGAACGGCTTCGGACCCCGGCCTTTACCCGCGGCTATCTCGTCCATCGATCGGCTTGAGGCCACTGATGCGTCTTCGTCCAATATTTTATTCTTCTTTCCTTCCCGGGCGAACTCATCACTATGCTTGATCAGGAGCCAGTTGGTGCGCTTTTCGCCTTCTCGCTTGCGCATCCGGGTCAGAATCCACCCGCCGTGAAGCTTCTCACCTTCCAGGGTGAAGTCCAGCTTGCCTTTCGCATAAGCGTGCTCAGGGTCGTCGCAGTCCCAATAGCCGCGATCCCATACCATGACGGTGCCGCCGCCATACTGGCCCTTGGGGATGATGCCTTCGAAGTCGCCATAGTCGAGAGGATGATCTTCGACCTCGACCGCGAGCCGCTTGTCGTGAGGATCGAGCGAAGGACCCTTGGTGACCGCCCAGGATTTGAACACGCCATCGAGTTCGAGCCTGAGATCGTAATGCAGATGCGATGCCGCATGCTTCTGAATCACAAAGCGCAAACTTTTTGCGGCTTTCACCTTGGCGCTGCCGGAGGGTTCGGCGGTCTTCGAGAAATCTCGTTTGGCCCGATATTTCGCAAGCAACTTCTTCGCCATGACGCACCATCGACATCGATCATACGGAACGGAAAGTTCCCGGCTCCGTTAAAGTTCCAGTCTGTAGCGGAGGTTCGAATGGCGTCACGTGCCGTCCAGATCGCGGCGATGGAGGCACGCTCTGTCGATGCCATTCCAAGCGGAAAGGAATGGCAGTACGAACCCAAATGGGACGGCTTTCGTTGCCTCCTGGCGCGGGAGGGGGACAAGGTCGCCATGTATTCAAAAGCGGGCCAGGACCTGGCTCGCTATTTTCCGGAGGTCGTAGCTGCCGCCCGGAAGCTCCGCGAACGGAGTTTTGTGCTCGATGGCGAACTTGTCGTTCAGGCCGGCCGCCAATTGTCCTTTGACGCCCTGCTGCAGCGCATTCATCCAGCCGCCAGCCGGGTCAAGAAACTGTCCTTGGAAACGCCGGCGTTGTTTCTCGCATTCGACCTGCTGAAGAAAGGCACAACGTCGTTGGCGGCCGAGCCTCTGACCAAGCGACGCCCGCAACTGGCGGATTTTGCCGCCCGGTACTTTCCGGCCGCGCCCTTGTTCCGGCTTTCTCCGGCCAGCCTGAAGTTCAGGGATGCGCAACGTTGGCTCACTTCGGCAGGCGGTGGCAGCGACGGTGTCATTGCGAAACGGCTCGACCTGCCATACCAGGCCGGGAACCGCGACGGCATGCAAAAGATAAAGCGGCATCGAAGCGCGGACTGTGTGATCGGCGGTTTCCGCTATGGCGAGAACCTGCAATCGGGCCGCAAGGTCATCGGATCCGTGCTGCTCGGCCTTTATGACGCTGAGGGCCTGCTTCACCACGTGGGATTTTCTTCGGGCATCAAGGCCAAGGACAAGCCGGCCCTCACTGATAAGCTCGAGGTGGCAAGGCAGGATGGAAGCTTTACGGGAAATACGCCGGGCGGGCCGAGCCGATGGTCGACAAAGCGGTCGTCTGAATGGCAGGCGGTGAAGCCGGAATATGTGGTCGAAGTGTCCTACGATCACTTCACCGGCGGGCGTTTCCGGCATGGCACGTCCATCCTGAGGTGGCGGCCCGATAAAAAGCCGACGCAATGCACGATGGATCAGGTCAGGCAGAAGGTCGCACGGACGCTCATGGGCGCGATCGCTTCAGTCGCTCAGGCTTATTAGGAACGGGTTTTCGACAACCTCAGCCCCTCCGTGAACCGGCGGTCATCTCGCTGACCATCCGTCTCGGTCGTAGGAACGATAGGTCCCACCGGACGTTCAGGCTTCTCAATATCGGAGAGGTCGAACATGCAGAAGAGCGCCAATCCATCGCTCGGCGAACTCAAGCGGGAAACCGAACAGACCCGCGCGGGCCTCACCCAAACCGTTGAACAGCTTCGAACCAGCGTTTCAGAAACCGCCAGCGATATACGTCAGCGGCTCAGTCCTGAATCGATCAAGGCCGAGGTCTCCGACTATGTTCGCTCCCGGGGGGAGCGTCTGGTGGAGGACGTCACCGCTGCCGCACGACGTAATCCCATGCAGGCCGTGGCGGTAGGCGCCAGTGTCGCCTATCCGCTCCTGAGGCTTGCGCGGGCGATTCCGATGCCGGTGCTGCTGGTCGGCGCGGGGCTGTTTTTTGCCGGCTCCAAGACCGGCCAGGGGGCGGTTCAAAAGGCCTCCGATATGGCATCGGACCTCACCGACGAGGTGCGTCGGCGAGGCCATGACCTCTCCGACCAGGTCGGGTCGACCATCGCGTCAGCACGGGATGCGGCAACCGATGCGGTTGATAGGGCCGGGGAAATGATGTCGACCGGAGCCGACCGGTTGCGCGCTTCGGCAGGCTCCGCGAGCGCCACGCTGGATACCCAGGCAGGTGCCGTGCGCGACACCACGGCCTCCGTGGCCGACGCCGTCGCCTCCAAGGGACGCGATTTGAAAGGCGGCGTGGTCGACCTTGCGGGTACGGCCAGCGAACGCATCAAGGGAATCGCAGCCGATAGCGCCTCCGCGGCGCAAAGCGCCATGACTTCAACGCGTGAGGTCGCGCTCGATACGGCAAACGCCCTTCGCAGCAAGGCCGCCGCAGCGTCCGACCGCGCCGGCAAGACAGTATTCGAAACCTTTGAGCAGAACCCGCTTCTGGTCGCGGGTGTGGGCCTGCTCCTCGGAGGTTTGATCGCCAGCGCGCTGCCGCGCAGCGAACTTGAAGACAATCTGGTGGGCGAGGCCAGCGAAGCCGCCAAAACCCGAGCGCGCGATGCCGCGTCTCGCGGGTTTGACGCAGCCAAAGGCGCCGCTGGAGAAATCCTGGAAAACGTCGCGCGTCAGGCCGGCGCCGAGGGCCTTACCTCCGACGGCCTTGATACGGCCGCGAAAGATATTGGGCAACGCGTTCGACGCGTCGCGGAAGCTGCGGTCACGACCGCGTTCGAGCCCGAGAACGATTCCACATCATCCGGTGGCGGAGGAGAACATCATGGTTGATACATTGGGTAAAGCGCAGCACGGAACGTCATCGTCGGGACAGGGTTCTGCCCGCGGGAAATACGATGAGACGGCGGCATCTGCGAAAAGTCTGGCGGATCAGGCTCTATCAGCCGGGCAGGACCTCACCGAAAAGGCCAAAGACCTGGCCGGCAATTCGGCAGATGCACTCAAAGCTCATGCATCCGATCTTGCGGATGCCGCAAAAGATGTAGCGTCGCAAGCGACCGACAAGATCAAAGACGCCGTCAACGACCGCAAATCATCCGGAGCGGAGTATGTCGGTACTGTCGCTGAAACCATGCGGCGCGCCGCCCGCGAATTCGACACGGATCTTCCAATCGCCGGCACATATATCCGTAAGGCGGCCGAGCAGGTCGATACCTTCTCCGAGGGCATCATGAACGGCAACCTTAATGATCTGGTGCGCAACGCGCAGTCGTTTGCCCGCCGGCAGCCCACGGCGTTCCTTGGAATCGCGGTCCTCGCCGGGTTCGGCGTGGTGCGATTCCTGAAGAGCTCCGCGGAAAGCAACTCGCAGTCCAGAAATTCGGCTTCCACGCCGCGCCGCGCAACGGGTCAGGGTTATCGCGATGACTTCACCAACTGAACGTTCGATCCCGGAACTCTTCGGCGACGCGATGGCGCAGCTCGCCAAACTGGTCGGCAATGAGTTCGCGCTCGCCCGTGCCGAGATGTCGGAGAAGGCCGAGCAGGTGGGGCGCGCCGCGGCGATGATAGGAGCGGGTGCGGTCGTGATGATACCGGCCCTCGTGCTGCTGCTGTTTGCGGCAGCAGCGGCTCTCATAAGGAGCGGGCTTTCGGATCCCGTCGCCTATCTCTGCGCCGGGGGAGGTGCCGCCATCCTTGCCGGCATCTTGATCGCTGTCGGCCTCAACCGCTTGTCGGGTGACGCCATGAAGCCGTCGATCACTTTGCAACAGGTCGAGAAAGACAAAATTGCGGCCAAGGAGTTGGTACGATGAACGAGAAGACCGTAAGCACCTCAAGTTTCGTCACGGATCTCCGGGATGCTGCTACCCGCAACCCCGTTTCAGCGGCCCTGATTGGGATGGGCGTTCTCTGGATGTTGACGGGTGCGAAGTCGCCTGCAGCGGTGGGCGGTGTTCTTCGAAATGCCGGCCTCGACCAGGTCCCAGACGCATGGAACGACGTTCGGTCAGGACTAAAGGAAAAAGCAGGTTCGGTAGCGGATGCTGCGGCATCGACCCTGGACGCCGCGCGTGAACGCGGAGCTTCGGCCATGGATAACGTCGTAGACTATGGGCGAGCGATGGCCGAGCCAGGCGCCGTCTTCGAAACCGCACGTGATGGCCTCTCCGAACTCTTTCGTGCCCAACCCCTGGCCTTGGGAGCCATCGGTCTTGCCATCGGGGCCGGCATTGCAGCCGCGCTGCCGAAAACCGATGTCGAAGACGCCTATCACGGTGAAGCCAGCCAGACCGTCAAGACACAAGCCGCCGAACTCGCCGGCCAGCAGGTGGAGAAGGCGACGGCCCTCGCCAGTGACGTCGTCGAGGCTGTCTCCGCGGAAGCCCGCAAACAAGGGTTGACACCAGACGGCGCGAAAGCGGCGGCCAACGATCTCACGGGACGCGTTGGACGTGTCGTGGACGCGGCCAAGAACGGTGCTGGCCAGAAGCAATTCTGAGCGGTTGTCTTCAATGCAGATGCAAGGAGAGTGAAATGAATGGATTGATTTACCTGGTCGGCCTGGTTGTCGTTATCCTGGCAGTTCTCTCGTTTTTTGGGCTGCGTTGATATGACCGTCATCGAGGATCCGATTGTGCCGGTAGTGGATACGCCTGCACGGTATGCCAACTGGTCACCAATTGTCCTTGGGGCTGTTATATCCACGGCACTTTCGTCGATCCTTTTGGCCTTTGGCGCCACAATAGGACTCGGCGTGACCTCGGCGGCGCCTACATGGCGCGATGCTTCCATTGCCCTTGCCCTCCTCTCTGGCCTGTATCTGATCATTCAAGCTGTCATCAGCTTTGGCGTCGGCGGCTACATTGCCGGCCGAACAAGAACGGCAAGTGGCGCATCGCACGTAAGCGAGATTGAACACCGTGACGGTCTGCACGGTCTCGCAGCATGGGCTCTGGCGGTCATGCTGGGAACTCTGTTAGCCGCGCTGGTAGGCAGCGCCGCTTTAACCCGATCGAATACAGCTTTGCCCGCGGCACGGACCAGCGCGGCGGAGCCGCTTCTCAGCTATGAGATCGATCGGCTATTTCGGCCGGCTCGTCGCGCGCCGAACGCCGACCCCGCCTTCGAGCGCGCGGAAGCGGGCCGCATACTTTTGACCACGTCCAGCCACTCCGGCATCGCCGCGGAGGACCGGGCCTATCTCGCACAAATGGTGGCTGCAACGACCGGTCTTGCGGGGCCGGATGCCGATAAGCGTGCCGATACGGCGATCGCCAACGCCAAGACGGCGATCGATCGCTCCCGCCGCAGTACCGTCATCCTGGCCTTTTCCATCGCCGCGGCTCTTCTTCTGGGCGCTGTGATTGCCTGGGCCGCCGCGGCGGCCGGCGGTCGTCAACGTGACGGCGCTCCGATGCCTCACTGGGTGGCCGGAATGTTATAAGCGGCTTGAAAGGACGGAAGATTGCCAGGAAGCACGATGGGCGAGCCGTTTTCTGTTGACTAGCGCTTGAGGAGTTGAAGTCGAGCCGAACTCTGTCGTCATTGCGAGCGCCAGCGAAGCAATCCCAGGGCCGGGAAGACGCCCTGGATCGCTTGTCATCCGGCGGCGCTACGCGCCGACCGAGGGGCGCGCAATGAGGCACCGGTGATGCTGATCCGACAAATGCAGATGCTCTAGATTCTTGTTTGAGCATGATCTTTTCGGAAAACCGGATCATGCTCTAGCTCGCTTTTTCCCCGTCGCGAACGGGCAGAGACCCCACCAAATGTCTTTCCCAGCCGAATACCGATCTGCCGTCCAGCGCGGGTGAGGCCGCCCGCTCACCCTCCACAAAGGTTTCCAGCGACGGGCCATCGGCAAGACCTTCAAGCCGGCGCGCCTGGCTATCGAGGCGCTTCAGGGCTTGCATCTCCTCGTCTCGTCCGAGTTTGGCTTTCTGAACAGCCGATTTCATCACGCGAATGGTCTCGTCGTAGACCTTGAGCGGAACCGGGTAGGGATGACGGTCCTTGCCGCCATGGGCCAGCGAAAAGCGTGCGGGATCCTGGAAGCGATAGGGCGCGCCATGCACGACCTCGGCCACCATGGCGAGCGACCGCACCGTGCGTGCGCCGACGCCGGGCGTCAGGAGAAGCTCCGGGAAATCCAGAGGTCCACGCTCGGCCGCCGCGGCGAGGGTGCCGTGCAGCCGCCGCGTGAAGACATCGCTTGACCGGACGTCGTGATGGGCCGGCATCACGAGATGCGGGAGCACGGCTTGCGCCGGCGCCTCGCCCGACAGAGCGGAAAGCTCGGAAACGATACGGTCAGGGCCTAGGCTGCTCATCAATTCCAATTGGGCGCCGCGCGAGGTTTCGGCCCGCTTGTCCGTGAGGTTTACGATCTCGCCCTGGGCACGGCCATCGATTGCGCTATGTGGTTCGTCGACGAAGCTTTTGAGGTCCTCGGAATGCCAGTGATAGCGGCGCGCCTGTTTGTTGCCGCCGTTCATGCCTTGCTGCACGACGGTCCATTTGCCGTCATCGGTCACGAAGAATCCGTGCAGATAGAGATCGAAACCGTCCTGCACGGCGGCGCTGTCGACCTTGGCGACGAGCCGGCTCGCGCGGGTCAGTTGATTGCCATCGAAACCGACGCGCTCGCCCAGCAGGCGCAATTCGTCCGGCGTCTTCCGCGAGTGCTGACCCCGACCGCCGCAGACGTGAATGCCAAGCTCGCCCGACAGCGGACCCAGCCCGCGCTTGAGGGCGCCGATGACGCTGGTCGTGATGCCGGACGAGTGCCAGTCCATGCCCATGACCGCGCCAAACGATTGGAACCAGAACGGATGAGACAGGCGCCGCAGGAACTCATCCCGACCGTAGTGATGCACGATCGCCTGCGTGATGATGGCGCCGAGCGAGGACATGCGCGTCGCCAGCCACGGCGGCACGCGTCCGCCGTGGAGAGGAAGTATCGCAGTGCCGGAACGGCTTGCCATTCGAATCGCATAGTCCAGGTTTGTCCGACCCTATCAGGCCGGCGTCCGCAGGTCAGGCTCATCGCTCATGGTGCGGAACGTAATCGAATATCTCGGCGCCGCGACGGCGGGTATACTATGTTCCCACACCCGCCGCGACTCACCGGCCATCATGTAGAGCGACCGCGGTTCGGCATCGAGCGTGTGGCGCTCCCACGACTTCCCGGCAGGTCTGCGAAATCGTAATTTGCAGGCGGAGCCGAGCGAGAGGCCAAAAATCCGGTCGAAATGGGGTTTGTCGCGGTGCCAGCCGATACCGACGCCCACGTCGTATTCGGTACAGAGCACCTGCCGGATGCGGGTTGAACGACCACCGAAGGCTTCGACCCTCGCGATCGTCTCGGCCAACCAGGCGGGGATCGGTTCGGCTTGCTGCAACTGACGCAAGGAATAGTCGTAGCGGAAGCCGAACGAGGCGATCCGTCGCTTGCCTTCGAACTGGCCGAATTGAAACGGCCGCAGCGGGAGGGTGCGGATTCCCGAGATGAGTTCCCGCTCGATCGCCGGCGAAACGAAGTCCGCGGCATAACGCAGCCCTTCGGGCTCGGGAAGCGGACTCTCAAACAGAGCTAATTGATCCGACACGCGGCCTCCATAAACGGGATACCCGATAGGTAGGTCCGCAGCGCGTGTCTGGAAGGGTGCGGCGCGTTGGTTTCACGAGGCAGAATCAAGCCCCGATATGGCCGGCGCATTCAACACCTGTCCGTCTGGCCCGAAGATCGAGCCGTGGCACGGACAATCCCAGCAATGCTCAAAGCTGTTCCAGTGCAAATGGCAGCCGAGATGCGTGCATGCGGCGGAATGCCGGTGAACGGCGCCCTTGGCGTCCCGGTAGGCGGCGATCTTCTTCAGGCCTTCGCGCAAGATGGCGCCCTGGCCCGGCTTCAATTCATCCGTCGAACCGATTTCGCCCGGCGTGACATACCCGGCGAGATTTTTCAGCGCGGTGCTGTTTTCCATCACCCAGTTCTTGGCGGCCTTGAGGGGCTTGCGGTCCGGCGCATAAAGCGCCGTCCATTTGCTTTCGCCGCCGGTGACGAGCGTCGCATTGAGGATGGCGCCCATCACGCCATGCGTCAGGCCCTGGCCGGAATCCCCGGTCGCGACATAGACGTACTGCGATCCCGGGTTTTTGCCGATGAAGCCCGCATAGTCGATCGTGTCGAGCACTTGGCCCGACCAGCGATGGGTGACATCCTGCAGCATCGGCATCTTGCCGCGCGCCCATTGCTCGAGGCGCTGGAAACGTTCATCGGCGTCGTCGGCCTCGCCGCTTTTGTGATCCTCACCGCCGACCAGCACGAAATCCTTGCCGTTGTCGCCCAGCTGAAGGCGTACATAATGATAGGGCTCTTCGGTGTCCCAGTAGAGCGCATCCGGCAGCGCGCCGCGATCGATGGCAAAGCCTATCACGTAAGTCCGGTACGGCGCTGTCTTGGAATGCAGCGCCACGCGATCGACGATCGACGAGTTGGTGGCGACGACAGCATGGCCGGCGCGAATAGTGCCGCGCGCGGTCTTGACGGTGACTGCGCCGTTCTCCTCGATGACCTCCTCGACCGGTGTATCGGCGAAGAATTGCACCTTGCCTTTGGCGCACGCCTCGGCCAGCCCCGCCAAGTACTTGAGCGGGTGAAAGGTCGCTTGCCGAGGATAACGCAGCGCGTGGCGGCCATCGCATCCGTTGAGGGGAACGCCGACTAGACGCTCGACCGGCGCGCCGACGGCCCGCACGGCGTCGAGCTCCTGATCGATCGGGTCGGACGGCATACCGTCGCCCTGAAACAGGTAGCCGTCGAGACGGCGGAAGTCGCAATCGATCCCTTCCTTGTTCGCGATTTCCTCGATGCGATCGACCGCCGCGGCCTGGCTTTCATAGAACAGCTTCGACTGCTCTTCACCCTTGATCTTCTGCATTTCGCTCATCAGGTCGTCGCATAGCGGCGCCAGGTGAGCGGACGTACGTGCCGTCATGCCGCCCGCTATGGGCCCGCGGTCGATCACGATAACGGATCGTCCGCGCTGGCTCAGCTCATAGGCCGTCGACAGACCCGCAATTCCACTGCCGATGACGGCCACGTCGCACTGTTGGTCCCCTTGCAGGGGAATAGCCTGCGGCGCCACGGCGATCGACATCCAAAGAGACTTGCTGGTCATTGGCATTCCCTCAATTCAATGGAGGGAACGGTCCGGCGCGCCCCAGGTTCCAATCCTCAACTGAGCGCGGGTGGGGCATAATGATGTATCTGATTGAGATTTTGCCGCCAGTGCGCGATGATAAGGGGCGATCGCATTCGAGAAGCGCTAACTGCTATCCCGGACCTTGAATCCGATCAGCGTGGCGATCAGGGCAAAGCCGACGGCATTGGCAACGATGATCACGTAATCGCCTTTGAGGAAGCCGTACCCGATCCATAGGGCAAGTCCGGCGGCCAATACGGCGAGCGTCTTGGACGACAGGTCATCTGTTGATCCCGGCGGTAGTGCCTTCCTCACTTGCGGGATGTAGGAAAGCGAGGTTAGAGCCGCCGCCATCAGGCCAACGATGGTGATCAGCATGCCATCCATCGTTTTCGCGCGATCCGTCTGATGAAAGGACTTGTAGCCCGGGTGCGACCCCGCGTCGCGCTTCGGCGGGCGATCTAACACTTTGGCAGCATTTGCTTGAGCTTCAGGGCATCGATCGGTGCGGCGCTCTTCTGGTCATTATCGAAGAACACAAACACGTCGTAGCCTTGCGCTTTCCACGCCCTGATGCGTTTGGCCCAGGCCGCCAGGGCGTTCCTCGAATAGTGGCCCTTATAAAGTCCTCGGATATAGACAAAGTCCGCGGTGCGTTTCCGCGGCGCCGGCGCGTCTTGATGGTCGGAGATGCATAGCGATATGTTCTCCTTCGAGAGCAGCCGCATGATCTGGGGCGAATACCAGCTAGGGTGACGGAATTCGAAGCTGCAGCGTCGCTTTGGCGGAAGCATGCGGAGAAAGCCGGAAAGACGATCGGCGTCAGCATGGAAATTCGGCGGCAATTGAAAAAGCGCCGAGCCGACTTTGTGACCCAGCAAAGACAAACGATCTTCCATCAGTTCGAGGCTGTTGACGGAATTGGCGGAGAGCCGCTTCCAATGGGTGATGAACTTGGAGGCCTTCCAGGCAACGACGAAGCTCTTGCCGGTCTGCTCCTTCCAGCTTCCGACGGCTTGCGGCGTCGGTGTCCGGTAGAACACGCCATTGAGCTCGGCGCTTTGAAACTGACTGGCGTAGTATTGCAGCTGCGATTTAATCGGAAGACCGGCGGGGTCCCCGCCACGAATCATAATGCCAGCCGGATGTGCCGATCAGGACGCGAGCCATGATCGGTTCATGGCTTCATCACGACCTTGATGCAGCCGTCCTGCTTGGCGCGGAACGTCTTGTAGAGCTCGGGTCCTTCCTCCAGCGTCGCGCGATGGGTGATTACGAAGGATGGGTCGATCTGGCCCTCTTCGATGCGTTCCAAAAGCTGCGGCAAGTAGTGCTGGACCGGGGTTTGGGCCATGCGGAATGTCAGGCCGCGGTTGATCGCCGAACCCATGGGAATGTTGTCGAGCAGACCGCCATAGACACCGACGATCGACACGGTTCCGAAGTTGCGGCAGCAGTGAATGGCCTGCCGCAGCACATGCGGACGGTCGGTTCCCATGAAGGTCGCAACCTTGATGCGGTCGACGACCGCGTCGAAACCGGAGCCGATGTCCGGCTCGGTACCGACCGCGTCGATGCAGGCGTCCGCACCGCGCCCGTTGGTCAATTCCTGAATCCGGTCGTAGATATCCTCCTTCTTGAAATCCAGCGTCACGGCGCCCGATGCCTGGGCCAGAGCGAGACGCTCGGGGACGGTGTCGATGGCGATCACCCGTTCGGCGCCCAGCAGGAAGGCGCTCTTGATCGCGAACTGTCCGACCGGACCGCAGCCCCAGACCGCGACCGTCTCGCCGCCTTTCAGATTGCAGAAGTCTGCCGCCATGAAGCCAGTGGGAAAAATATCCGAAAGAAATAGAACCTGCTCGTCGCTCAGTCCTTGCGGGACCTTGATCGGGCCGACGTCGGCATAGGGTACGCGGAGGTATTCGGCCTGGCCGCCGGCATAGCCGCCCAACATGTGGGAATAGCCGAACAGGCCCGCAGGCGAGTGGCCCCAGAGTTTTTCGGCCATCTTGTGATTGGGATTCGAGCGTTCGCAGCCTGAGAAGAAGCCGTTTTTGCAAAAGAAGCATTCGCCGCAGGAGATCGTGAAGGGAACCACGACCCGGTCGCCCACCTTGAGCTTCGTGTTTTCCGATCCGACCTCGACAACCTCGCCCATGGTCTCATGGCCGAGAACGTCGCCGCTCTTCATCGAGGGCATGACGCCATCGAACAAATGCAGGTCCGAACCGCAGATGGCGCAGGCGGTAACCTTGATGATGGCATCGCGGCCGTGCTCGATCTTGGGATCCGACACGGTGTCGCATCGAATGTCGTTCTTGCCGTGCCACGTCAGGGCTTTCATCCCAAGTCTCCTCGCTGAGTCCGATGTCAGACAAACTGCGAAGGGATCATCGGTTCCTAAGCGTCTAGGAACGACGGCGGGAGGCGGGGGTTAGGACCCAACACAAAACAACAGGAGCATCGACCATGTCCGAATCCCGACCTTTCGCGATCGTTACCGGTGCTTCCACCGGCATCGGACTAGAACTGGCGAAGCGTTGCGCGAAGGAAGGGTATGACCTTCTGATCGCGGCCGACGAGCCTGCGATCGAACAAGCCGCGATTTCTCTTCGTAACGGCAGCGCCGAAGTTGAAGCTGTCCAGGCCGATCTCGCCACCACTGAGGGCGTGGACAAGCTCTATGCGGCCGTGAAGGGTCGTCAGGTCGATGCCCTCCTGGCAAACGCCGGGCGCGGGCTCGGCCATGGGTTCCTGGATCAGGATTTTGCAAAGGCGCGGCGCGTCGTCGATACCAACATCACCGGCACGATCGATCTGATCTATAAGGTCGGTAACGACATGCGACGCCGGAATGCGGGGAAGATCCTGATCACGGGATCGATCGCCGGCTTTACCCCCGGCAGCTTTCAAGCCGTCTACAATGGAACCAAGGCTTTCCTCAATTCCTTCTCGTTTGCGCTGCGGGAGGAACTGAAGGATACCAAGGTGACGGTGACCTGCCTCATGCCGGGCGCCACGGAGACGGAATTCTTCAAGCGGGCCGGGATGATGGACACGGCCGTCGGGACCGCTGACAAGGACGATGCCGCCGACGTCGCCAACAGCGGTTTCGATGCCATGATGAAAGGCGAGGGCGATGTCGTCACAGGTCTCAAGAACAAAGTACAGTCCGCCACGGCCAACGTGACGCCCGCAGGCGTCCTGGCCAGCCAGCATCGCAAGATGGCCGAACCTGGTACAGCCAAGAAATGACCGGTGCCTCTGAGGATGCAGGCTTCCGTTGATTGCGGATAACATCGCGCGCGACAGCCTCGGCACCGTGCAACGCTGGCGCGCGGCGCTTTATCTCGGGCTCATCAGCAGCACATTTTCTACCGTCGTCAGTCAGCTATCCGCCGCCAGAATCGGACGCGATGCCGCCGTGGACTGGATGTCCGTCGCCGCCATACCCGCACGAGATTGGGCGCTTTCCCTCGAACCATCGACCAGTGGCATCGCGATCGGCATCGCTTTTCATCAATGGGCTGATATCTCCTGGGCGCTGGTGTTCTTCGGGGTGCTTGGCAAATGGACCGCCCAGCTCAGCCCCGCTTCGCTTGCCGTTGCAGCGGTGCCGTGGGCGGCCCTGACCTCGGCGCTCGAATGGTTCGTTCTGGTGCCGTTGTTCCCTTTTTGGCAGCCGATCTTCACTCTGCAGCAACCCTACTGGATCGGCTTTCTGGTCCATCTATCCTCAGCGTCCATGTACCCTTTGTTCGCCTGGCTTCGTCGCTCGGCGTCTGAACGCAACGCATTCAAAGAAAGAACATTTCTCCGGATCTGGTGTTCTGGGGCGTTGTGCGGGATCGTCATTCTGGGGGCAGCCGCGATGTTCGCCGCCTACGATCGCGAACTTCCCTGGGCCGGCCAGGACCCATCGATCGATCAGGCCTTTATCCGGCACATGTCGACCCATCATGAACAAGGAATCCTGCTGGCCTTGATCGCCGCCGAACGGGCGGGCGATGCGCATCTACGCGCCCTCTCCAGGCTGATGGCGGCGAGCCAGAACGGAGAGGCGAGGATTCTCGCGCATTGGTGGGCGAGCTGGTTCGGTGAACCCATGCAGATCTGTTCGGCGCAGGAGCGCGCCGTGATGCCTGGTCTGTTAGATACGGCTGACGTCGCGAAACTTCAGTCGGTCGAGGCCTTATCCTTCGATCGTCTCTTCATTGATCTCATGACCAGGCATCATAAAGGAGCGGTCGCGATGGCGGATGCCGAATTGCGCCATGGGAGCGACCCGCGCCTGAAGATCATGGCACACGCGATTCGTCATGAGCAGCAAGGCGAGATTGCGCTCATGAACGGCATAAACGGAGTGCCTGCCGTCTCCCTCGCCATTCAGGACATGTTCGCCGATCGAGTAAACCGAGGCCAACGCGACTAAGGCCCTTCGCCGCGCGTCGGGGCAGGAACATTCCATCCCGGCGGTCTTTATCAATCACGGAATTGGCCGGATTCGATTGGAAGACAGATGTGGTGGACGGTGGTGAAAGAGGCTGCGGCCAACTGGTCGAGCCATAAGGATGCAAGGCAAGGGGCCGCCTTGGCGTACTATTCAGTCTTTTCATTTGGCCCGATCATCGTGATCGCCATCGCCGTCGCTGGCTTGTTTTTCGGCCACGATGCCGTCTCCGCTCAGGTCATGTCATCGATAAAGGAAATGCTCGGAGATACCGGCGCCAAGGCCGTCGAGGCGATGCTGGCAGGGGCCAGCCGCCCCGCCGCCGGCATACTCGCCACTGTTCTGGGTGTCGGAGCGCTTCTCTTCGCCGCCATCGGCGTCGTCGTGCAGTTGAAAGACGCACTCAACGTCGTCTGGGAAGTGGAAGAGTCCGAGGACTCGGGGATTTGGCACTTCTCGCGCAATTACGTGCTGTCCTTTGCCGCGGTGTTGACGCTCGGTTTTCTGCTGCTGGTCTCGCTGATAGTGAGCGCGGCGTTGGCTGCGGCCGGCAAACACGCCGCGATCTATCTACCGGAAGCGGCACTGCATGTTGTCAGCACATCGATTTCATTCGTGGTGGTGGCGGCGCTGTTCGCCATAATGTTCAAGTGGCTGCCCGATGTTTCCGTGGGCTGGCGCGACGTCTGGCTGGGTGCGTTTCTCACCGCGCTGTTCTTTGAAATCGGCAAGGCGGCGATCGGCTTCTATATCGGCAAGCAGGGTCTGGAATCGACATATGGCGCCGCCGCTTCGATCGTCGTTGTTCTGATTTGGGTTTACTACACGTCGCAAATCATCCTGATGGGCGCGGAGGTGACCCACAGTTACGCAAAGCACAACGGCACTTTGCAGCAAAATTCGTAAAAATGACGACTTCGCGTGCGCGAAGCCGTCGTTTTAAAGTGACCAACGGCCCATCAGGCTGCGGTCGAAGCCTTTGCGTTGACGCCCTTGCGTAGCGCGACCGAGTTGAGCTTCGTGTTCGCCGCCTTTTCCTCGTTCAGGTTGGTCGTGAGGAAACGCACGATCTCGTCGTGACCGAGTTCTTCGGCCCACGCGATCAATGCCCCGTAGCGGCACATTTCGTAGTGTTCGACGGCCTGGGCGTTGGCGACGATCGCGGCGTCCAGCACGGCCTTGTCTTCGATTTCGTCGGCCGTCTCGTCGGCCTCCTTGATGATGCCGTCGATCGCCGGACACTGCGTCCCGCTGGGCTGCTTGCCGAGCTTCTCGAAAGCCTTCTCGAGCCGCTCGACCTGCTTGTTGGTTTCTTCAAGGTGGCCCTTCAGCCCCGCAATCAGATCGCGGTTGGTCGCTTTTTCGATCATCTTGGGAAGGGATTTGATGATCTGCTGTTCGGCGTAGTAGATGTCTTGAAGACCATGGATCAGCAGGTCTTCCATCGTTTTGATGTCCTTGGTAAAGAATCCCATCGAAGTCTCCCTTGAAGTAATAGAAGTGGAACGTTGATCGCCGTTTGCGGTTCCTCTTTGTCTAAGCAAATCGAGCGTGCTCAGCCGATGTGAAGCCGGGGGGCATCCTGCGGCGCGCTGTCGGATCAAGCGATCCGTTCAGGGAGCACGCTGAACTTCCGACGAATCTCTCCAAGGTCGAAATCGAGCGAAAACCACGTTCGAACGCGAAGAAACGTTGTGCCGGAACAACGGACGGCAAGACAACGCGCGAGGCAGCTCTCGCATTTGAAAAGGCGGAAAGGCGGGCGTGAACGACAGCGCCAGAAGGAAGAAGCCGCGCGTGTGAAAGAGCACGCGCGCCGCGGGCTGGCCGTCGCGAAGGCGCAAGCAGCCCTGGAAAAGGCCGAACGAGAGCATGAGCGCAGGGCGGCGATCGTCGACGCCGAGCGCGCGTCGCTCGAGGAACGATCGCACCGCGAGAACCAACGTTGGGAAACAGAAAGGAAGAAATTGGAGGGCGTGCTGCGCCGGGTGCGAGAACAGGGTTAGGCAGTGCCGGAGTTCCGCCGCCGATCAGGTCCCTGGGTCAGTTGGAACCTCTGATTGAGGGGCCTGTTGAGCCGATAACAACGTGTCCGAACAAATTAGTCCGAACGAACACGGGGCGGTTGGCCCTAAGTTAGAGGAACGTGGCGGCCTGCGGCAGATAAATTGGCCGCCACTCAAGGAGGGACGCGTAAAGTCATGGCACTCCCGCAGTCACTCGAGCCGATCTCAAATGCGGTTCATCTATCTGTCGACATGCAAAATATATTCGCGCGAGGCGGAATCTGGGAGACGCCCTGGATGGAACGGGTGCTCCCGGCGATTGTCGCGATCGCAGAGCTCAATCCACCGCGAGCGGTTTTCACCCGATTTGTGACGCCGCTCAACGCTGAAGACAGACCGGGTCGGTGGCAGCGATATTTCACGAGGTGGGACTGCGCAACCCGTTCCCGCTTGCCGTCCGCACAGCTTGAAATCGTAGCGCCTCTATGTCGACTAATTCCACCGGCGACGGTCATCGACAAGCCGGCCTATTCCGCGTTCGCCGAATCCGGCCTTACCGCATTTCTTCGCGACAGGAATGTCGAGACGCTGATCATCACCGGTTCGGAAACGGACGTTTGCGTGCTGGCCACCGTGCTCGACGCCGTGGATCTGGGCTATCGCGTCATCGTGGTCGAGGATGCGCTATGCAGCTCCTTCGATCAGGGACACGACGCCCTCATGACGCTTTACCGCAATCGATTTTCAGAGCAGATCGAGTTGATGACACAGGCGCAGGTATCCGAGCTTTGGCGTGATCCTCTGTGAGGCAAAACGGTTCGTTGCCTCCAAGCTTGCTCTACAATTCGGGAAGCGCATGCCGGCTGGATAGGGGGAGATCAACAGTCACGGCGTCGGCAGGCGTAATTCGCCCGGTCGCAGTCACCACACCAAGCACGCCACATCTGAACCGCGGACGCTCATTTTTCCGGATCATCGTTTGCTTCAACCCCTTCTGAAAGCGGTCGATCAGCGCACACGGTGTTCTGAGCCCGGTGAGTTCGACGATCGCTGAACTGCCTATCCGCAGCCTCGTGCCAAGCGGAAAATGCGTAAGGTTCAATCCTTCGGTGATAACGTTTTCACCGAGCTGTCCGGGCGCTACGTGGAAACCGCACAGGGCCAATTCGGCAAATAGCTCGGAGGCTATCAAGTGCACTTGCCGGTCGTTGAGCCGCAGCGGCGTCTTTTTCGCCAGATATCTATGCTGGACAAAGCGGCCTGCGTGGGCGTCACCCGCGACCCCGTGGTCTGCAACGAGTGTTATTTCTTCCTTTATTGGTTTGCCAAATCCGTGCTTCGCATGTGATGCGACGGCGACGACGGTGCCTTTCAAGTCGGTGCTGGTGAGCGTAGATTGCATCATAAGCGAACGCGTGGTGCACGAGCGGTCACACCTTGATGCTCATCGGGCAGTTTGGAATCTGGACAGTATTCGCCATCGAACATTCATAGGCGATACGCGGATATGCTCCAGAGCACGCCACGCGCGCTCTGGAGCAACCGATCGTCCGCACTTCAGGCTTGCCACGATGTCCGCGGCGATTATTTCGTTTTGCCGAGATTCTGCGCCATTTCCAGATGGTGCCGGAGGGCAGGCAGGGTCTTGCCGGCCCAATCCTTCAGCTTGGGGTCCTCGCCGCCTTTGGCGTAGCGTTCGAACAGCGACACCGCGTCCTTGTGAGCGCTGACCTGCATCGAGTCGAAATCGGAGGAGAAGGCGTCCGGCTTCGCGTCTCTCAGCTTGTCGATCTTGCTTTGAGACGAACTGTCGAGCGCTGTCGGTATCGCAGCCTTGGCGTCTGCCGGTGCCATCGATTTCAGCTCTTCGGACGTTTTGGTGTGGTCTGTGATCATCTGGGCCGCAAAGGTCTTCTCCTGCGCATTTCCGCGCTCCTGGCCCAGCTTGGCGCAGGCGATCTCGGTCATGTCGCTCGAGGCGGCTTCCTTGACGAAATCGGCCGTCGTCGGGCTGATGCCGAGCGTCGAGTTGACGCCCGTCTTTTCGCCGACCGATTGCGCGAAAGCAGATGTGGAAATCAGCAGTGTTGCCGCGGCGATCGTGAGTGCGGTCCTCTTCATGTGACATGTCCTTTTGCATGGTTGGATCCGCGAAACGCGTCGCGCGGTTGCCACAATGCAATCCGGCCAAGGCACATGGGTTCCTAAACACCGGAGGATTTGTGCCGCGGCCTGCCACCGCCGCGACGGGCGGATGAAGGGAGGCAAAACACCGCTCCAGCGTCGTGCGCCGGAGCGTTTGGGGCCAATTTACCCAAGGCGAGCCTGAAGAAGCTGTTTCAGGCGAGCCGGGTTGGCTTGGGCGGATGTGAGGTCCTCGGATGACGGTCATGCAAGAACTCTGCGAGCTAATTCGCGATGATCGCGTCATCCACGGCAGCGGCAAAAAGACGCTCCTGCGCTTCACGCGGAAGTGGGCAAGAATTCGGACCGTGGAAAGCCGGTCCCGACCATCAAGAGCGTGTCGCAGCCTTGCATAAGGTCCCAACTCGGCTCGGTGCCGAGCAGCCCGATGGCCCCGGTGACGAAAGGCAGATCATCCGGCAAGACATCCTTGCCAAGCAGCGCCTTCGCGACGCCGGCTCCGAGGCTGGCCATCTCAATTTAATTGCGGGGCTGTTCCGCGGGCGCCCGCGCCGATCAGGATGGCGACCGTGTCGCCCGCATTGAGGATGTCCGAGGCCTTTGCGAGATCGGCATCTTCAGGCACAACCTTCGGCTTGCTGTAGCCGATGCCCGAGCGCGTGAAGCCATGCGCAACGGCCGGCTCTTCGTACCCGGCGTCCTGAATGTCCTTTGGGAGGATCAGGACGGAAGGGCCGTTCGCTGCCCTTGCGACTCGGACGCATCGGTCGATCAGGTGCCGCACCTGGGCCGGCGCTGAAGCTTCCTGCGCGAACACCGCCACGTCTGCGAACATGCGATCCAGATTCAGCTCCTGCTGATAACTGGCGCCGCGGACGGTTGCCTCGGCCTGACCGCAGATCGCGAGCACGGGCGCGTGATCCAGTTTGGCGTCGTACAGGCCGGTGATCAGATGGGTGGCGCCGGGACCGCCGGTCGACAGGCAGACGCCCAATTCGCCGGTGAACTTGGCGTGGGCTACCGCCATGAAGGCCGCCATTTCTTCGCGCGGACCTGAATGAAATCGATCTTGTCGGCGCGCTGAAGAGCTCCGATCACGCCGTTGATGCCATCACCCGGATATCCGTAGATGCGGCGAACGCCCCAATCGTGCAGACGTTCAACGACGAAATCGCCGACTTTCATGGAAAGGCTCCGGTTGTTGGCAGAACATCGTTACGGACAACAGGCCGTAGGCAGCCCTGTTCCCGTGGCAGCCAGGTATAGGATTGAATGCGGTCGCGCCGGGGCCGATCTGGACGCCGCTGATTCCCTCGACGATGCCGTCACGAATTTCGGCAAGCAGGTTCAGATGAAGCGTGCCGGCCAGCCGGCCGAACTGGCGACGGCCTATGTCATGCTCGCTGATCCACTATCCAGCTATACGTCGGATACGACGGTAGCTGTCACCGGCGGCAAGCCGGTTATTTGAGCCATGGCGGGTCAGAGCATTCCGTGACACCGGCCGGCAGATAGTTTGTCAGACAGGCCTTACGCGGGCGCGGCTTCATGAGCGCCGTACCCTGAACCGGCTTACTTGACGTCCCGGGCTCCGGTCGCCGCCTCGACCCCATCGCTTCCCGGTGCGGTAACGCTGACTTCGTGCCCTTGCCGCAAGGCGAGCGACGCGGCGACCACGGCGGCTTCGAACGCCGCTTCCTTGGTTTCGTAGGTGTTCGCTGCCTTGCCGTCATGATCAACATGCCATGCGCCCGGCACTCCAAAAATCCTGTAGCTCGCCAAACCCATGCGATGTTCCTCCCGGCACTGAAACGGCCTGGGCATCGCAAAGTTCCTGGACCGCCGGATAACGCGTTTCCCGCGGGGTTTGCAATAGGAACGCGTGGCTGCAGGGGCTGTTGATGAGTTCTCTGCAATCCGAGGAGATATCAGAACATGAAGAAGATCATTCTTGCATCCGCCTGCATTCTGGCGCTGACGGCCGGAACTGCCTTGGCTCAATCGCAGCCGACGTCCGGCGCCTCCAGCGAAGGAAATGTCGGCCCCGGCGCGGACAGCGGCATGACGTCCAAGCACACCAACATGAAGAAGGGCATGACCACCGGTTCGGGTAACGCCAAAGGCATGGCCGCCAATCCGTCCAGCTCGGGCAATGTCGGCCCTGGCACCAACAACAATTCCGGGCCGCAGCAAGGCGGTCGTTGAGCCGTCGGAGTAGCCACCAACAAAATGCCGCCAGGGATCGCTGGCGGCATTTTCCAACGGGCGCGGGTGATCAATCGTCTTTCGACATATCGCAGGGCTTTACCGGGAGATCCAGGGTGCCGCCGTCTCCGTGGACAAGATCGCGGTGCTTGCCGTCGTTCTCGGCGGCATCCTCGACGATCCCTTGCCGCGTGTCGCGTTCCTCATCCCCGCGGGGCATCGGTTCCGGCAGATCGCGCGAAGTCTTGGGTCCCATGGTCGTCCTCCCTGCGGGTCCTGAGAGAGCTGAAGAGTTCCGGCTTGATCAGAACCGAACGAGGCGCGTTCCACTTGCTGGATAGAGACCGGCTGGAGCAACTGGGACAGTTCGATCCCACCTACCTGCATGCGAGTCCGAGCGTGTGAGCGCATCGCTGAGTCTTTCGAAACAGATTCAACTTTTTGGATTTAGTGTTCTGGTGGGCTTTGGAATCGCTTCGAATGCGCCGTTTCTATTTCGATTTGCGCGACGAGAACGGCTTGTTGGTCGGCGAGGACGGGGTGATGTGCCGCGATTTGCAGGCTGTCCAAACCGAGGCCGCCCGCGCCATCGCCGACATGGCCCGAGATGCGGTTCATATGGCCGCTCCTCCTTCGCCCACCACCATGTCGATTGAAGTGCGCGATGACGACGGCCCCGTCATGCAGGTCGATTTCAGGTTCGAGGTTGTCGTGCGAGCGGGATCTTAGGGCCGGTTTTCCGATCAGAAACTATTGGGCATTAGATCTTTGTTTGAGCATAAAACCGGTTTCCACTTTTCCGGATCATGCTCTAGCAGCCTTCGTTCGGCCGGGCAGTGATTTCGAGCAGCCGGCAGGAACCGAAACGCGCCTCGAATCCAGCGTGTAAATTGATATTTGATGCCGCTATCAGGATATGTGTTGCTCATTGAAACAGCGGTAAAGCACTCCATCTATCTGATATGAAACAGTCAGATATCTTCCGGGAAAATGCCGAAAACTGTATGAGACTGGCGGAAGCTGCGCCTGACGATCCGGGATTCAAGCGCTACACCCGCATGGCAGAGGCCTGGCGCGCGCTCGCCGATGAGCAAGACTGGCTTGACGGCGAGCCGAAGCAGAACGCGGCCTGATCGGCTTGCGACGCCAAGTCGTTATAAGGCGATTATTCCGCACTCCTGCATCTTTTTAGGAACGCATGGCGGCAGGCGTGATTGAGGAAATATCCTTTAACGCAAGGGCCTCCCATGTATCATCATGTCAAGAAACTCATGTTCACCGTACGCGTCGACGAGCCCGACGTGCGCTTCGGCAATATGCTTCTGGAACAGTTCGGCGGTGCCAACGGCGAGCTTGCCGCCGCGATGCAGTATTCGATCCAGGGACTCAATTGTGAGGACCCCGATCGAAAGGATCTGCTGATGGACATCGGGACAGAAGAGCTCAGTCATCTCGAGGTCGTCGGATGTCTCGCCCGCATGCATCTGAAACCGTCGAAGTTCGATCGGCGGGCGGCGGAGGCGGATCCCTTGATCGCGATCTCCGGCGGCGGTGGGGTCAATCTGTTCAACTCGCAGGGCAACCCCTGGACCGCGGATTATCTCAAGATCACGGGCGAACTCGATGTCGATCTGCGCAGCAACATCGCCGCCGAAGCCAGGGCGAAGATCGTCTATGAGCGCTTGATCAACTTCTGCGACGATTCCGGCACCAAGGATGCCCTGCAATTCCTGATGACGCGGGAAATCACCCACATGAAGGCTTTCTCGGCCGCCCTGGAGAGCATGAAGAAGCCGGCGTTTTCGGTCGGAAAGATCGCGCCGACGCCTGGTCTGGTGAATCAATTCTTCAACGACTCCACCGGCACGGGCGACGAGGGCGAAATCGACACGAGAGGCCCCTGGAACGAGGGCGGCGACTGGGAGTTCGTGAGCTCGCCTGCTCTGCAGGACGCCCAAGCCGATACCTCCACTGCCATCAAGACGGAAAGTTCGCCGCCGATCGCGCCCGGCGGAATGGATGATCTGCTGGCCGATGAACTGCGCGACATTCTCCATGCCGAAAAGCAGTTGTTGAAAGCCCTGCCCAAGATGGCCAACGCCGCGCGTTTCGATCGCTTGCGCGAGCTCTTCGAAGTTCATCTCGCAGAGACCGAACAACAGGTCGAACGTCTCAACGAGGCCCTTTCGCTGCTCGGCATCACTGGCCGGCCAAAGCCCTGCAAGGGCATGATGGGTATCGTCGAGCAAGGCCAGGAAGTCATGGAGGAGGGTGAGCAGAAGGAAGATGCCGCCGCGGACCTGGCGCTGATCGGTGCTGCCCAACGCGTCGAGCATTACGAAATATCCGGCTACACCACCGCCAAAAATCTCGCTCAGCAACTGCGTCACACCGCGGTCGTCGCCTTGCTTTCGGAGTCCTTGGCGGAAGAAGAAAATGCCGATCAGTTGTTGAACCAGGTGGCCCGCTCGTTGATGTCGGTGGCGAAAATGCCCCAGGCGATCGAGCAATCTGTCGAAGAGTAGGCATTTCTCCACACAAGAAAAAGCCCGGCGCCACTGCGCCGGACTGCCGGTTGAGGCGGCTTGACCCCCGGCGTTTTGGAACTTCTCTCTCCGTGGCAACTTGGCATTGATCGAGATCGCTTTTGTTCGTGATGGAGGCGGATGATGAGCAAGGAAACGCCCAAAGACGATCCCCGACAAAAGAACGATCAGGGGCCTCACTCGCAGACCAACGAGCCTTGGAAAGGCAATCCAGAGAAGGAGCAGCGTTCCGGGACAAAAAAGTCCGATCCGGACAAATGGCAGGAAAGCAACGCACATACCGCCGCGAAGAAGTTCAAGGGCGTGCGGCGCGAAAAGGCGTGAGCGCTGATTTGATTGTTGGCGCTTCAAGCATGCGGGAGAGCAGAATGAAACGCGCTGGCGACGCGTGACGCGCCGCTTCGAGCGCTCGCTGCGGCATTCATTCCGGTGTTGGCGATGTGTATCTGAACGCGATGGCCATCGAACTCGATTTCGTGAAATCGATCCTGACGATGAGACCATCGCCTGGGGCCTCTGCGATCTTGGCACGGGCTTTCCGGAGTTCGGCACTGTCAGCCTCGAGGAGCTCGCGGCGTTTCGCGGACGGATGGGCCTCGATATCGAGCGTGACCTGCACTTCAAGGCACGCGCGCCGATCTCGGTCTATATCGAGGCTGCTCGCAAAGCCGATCGCATTGTCGAGAACGTGACAGTGAACGAGGGGGGCTCCATGAGCACCTCTTTCATCACTCCGGGTCATGTGCGTGCCTTTCAGGCCGTTACGACGCAGATGTATGGCGAAGTATCGCTTGCCAGTTACCTGATCAACAGTAAGCCAGGCGTCGCTTTGGTGCTGGTCGACTATGCGGGCGAAGGCAAGATCGCCGTCATGCCCTTCTTCGTCGCCATCACCGACGATATGGACATCGTGTTTGAGAATGTCACCGGTGAGGGCGGCGGTCCCAAGCGCGGGTCTTGTAGTCGTTAAGTCGGCGAAGATCAGCAGCCTTTACAGATGCTCTTGACCTTTGCGTCGAGCTTGCGGTTCTCGGCGTCGATCTGCGCGTCGCTGTTCGGTTGCTTGGTCGTCGTCGGCTGCCCGTTTCCCGACATCCGCGTGCCATTCTGCCGAAGATTGCCGCCACTTGCCGGAACGTCACTTGAGCCCGCAAGGGCTGGATCTCGCCCGCTCCCGGGCTTTGCGACATCACTTCCCGAAGAGTTCGTCTTCGAAGTTCTGTTGGAAGAGTTCCCCGTGCCGACAGTATTATTGACGGGTGCGTCTGGCGACTTGGCCGCATTTCCTACGCCGCTTGGATCATTTCCGGAATTGTTCAGGCCGCCGATATTGGCAGGTCCGTTCGGCACGCCACTTACGCCGGAAGTGCCGGCGCCCGCCGAACCTGCGTTAGGCGACCCAGCCGGGCTGGTAGCCCCGCTGGTTGGGCCGCTCGCTGCGCCGGCGGCTGACCCTCCGGCCGACGCTCCCCCGGCTGACGCGCCTCCCGAAGAGCTTCCCCCGCCGCCGCCACCTCCACCCTGAGCGAGGGCAGAAACTGAACTCAGCGACAGGATTAACGCAGTTGCGAGCGTCACAGACCTTCTCATGGCGGATTCCTTGTATGTTTAAAACCCAATCTAGCTTGGGTCGCTTAGTTCCAAACGGCGCGCCGTTACGGCCAACTTTAAGAATACGCGGCCGACCGGACCTTCAAATTTAAGAAGCGCCCGCACAGAAAAAGGCCATTTCACCTCGCGGTGTTCAATATGCCTCAGCGGAGTATCGCAAAGTGATCCAGTCCGCCGGCTTCCGGGCTTCGATGAGCCGCAAGGGCGACTGCTACGACAATGCCCTGATGGAGAGCTTCTTCCACACGCTCAAAACCGAGCTCGTCCACCACCGGCAATATGCAACACGGGCAGAAGCCAAACGTGATATCCTTGCTTACACGAAGGCTTCTACAATCGAAGTCGTCGCCACTCCGCGATCGGCTATATCAGCCCGATCGAGATGGAGCTAAAAGCAACTTAACCAAGTCCATTTTTTCGGGGGGGGGGAGATCAACGAGCATTATGGAAAACATAATCGCAGGTCAGCTCAGGGGTGAGGTGCATTTTGATTGGCGCGACCAAGGGCTTACGTGCGAAATCGCCCTGCCGCTTGCGTAGTCTTGCTAATACGGGCGATAGCAAAGTTGCTGAGTTAACTGGTGGCAAGCGGATGAGCCCCCCACGCGGGAGTGACATGAGGCGCTGGCCGACGGCTCAAGCAAAGGCTCAAAAGATTGACGAGTAAAATTTCGTAGTCTTACCATCTAACGTGCGAGCCAATCTTTGGCCATGTGAAGCGTCACGATAACGCCCTCAGCGCTCCAATCGCAGGAAATTGAGCCGCCAAGCTGGAGGGTCATGGAACGGTTCAAAATCCGATTCATCCTCAACGCATCAGACGCTGGTCTAATGCGCCATCGCGACTTCACCCGACATTTGCTCGCGCCTTGCATCGATCCGCAGCATCACGACCACGATGGCGCCGACTAGCGCGCAGCCCGCCAGCAATAGAAGGCCCGCGGTAAAGCTGCCGGTCAAGTCCTTCAGGTAGCCCATCGCGTAAGGACCGGCGAAACCGGAAAGATTTCCAAGCGAGTTGATCGCGGCGATGCCGGCGGCGGCCGATGCTCCCGTGAGGAAACTTGCCGGCAGCGGCCAAAACATCGGCGGCACCGCCGAGACGCCGATCTGTGCGAAGCAAAGCAACGCCATGATGATGACGGGATTGGAAACGACGCCGGCCAATCCGATCCCTATTGCGGCCATCAAAAGTGCGGCGGCGACATGACCTTTCCGTTCCATGGTCCGATCGGAATGACGGCCCAGCAGCACCATGCCGACGGCACCGAAAACAAACGGCAGTGCCGCGAGTAACCCGGTCTGGGTATCGCTGACGCCAAAGTTCTTGATAATGGTCGGCAGGAAAAACGCCACGCCGTAGCTCGCGGCATTCAGGCAGAAATACACCAGCGCGCACCATAAAATGCGGGGGTCGGTGAGCGCCTGTCCGAGCGACAGGTGCTCGACTTTTTCCTTGTTTCGCGTCTCGGTGGCCTGCACGTTCTCCAACCACGCGATCTCATCCTGTTGCAGCCAGCGGGCCTGGCGCGGGAAATCGGTGAGGTAGATCAGGACGCCGACGCCCATCAGAAGCGACGGCAACGCCTCGAGAATGAACAGCCACTGCCAGCCTTCCAACCCCAGGCCGGTCAGGCCGAGCAGCATGCCGGAGATCGGAGATCCGATGATCGATGAAATCGGGATTGCCAGCATGAACAGGCTGATGACCCGGGCGCGGTAAAGCGCGGGGAACCAGAGGGTCAGATAGAATATGATTCCCGGAAAGAAGCCTGCCTCGCAGGCGCCGAGCAGCAGGCGCAGAGAATAGAAAACACCCGTCGCCGGAATTCCGGTCGCTGCCGATATGGATGGGATGAATGCGAAGGCCGCGGAAACCACGCCCCAGGTGATCATGATGCGGGCGATCCAGACGCGGGCGCCCACTCTTTCCAGAAAGATGTTGGAGGGCACCTCGAACAGGAAGTACCCGATGAAGAACAATCCAGCGCCCAGTCCGAAGGCGGCTTCACTCAAACCAAGCGCCTGGTTCATGTGCAACTTGGCGAAGCCGACATTGACACGATCCAGATAGGCCACGAAATAGCACACGATCAGGAACGGAATAAGCCGCCACATTACCTTGCTGATGACACGTCTCTCGATGTCTTCCACGGCGCAACCTCCCGTCTTGCAACTAAGAACCCGTTCGGAACTCCGGGCTGCGTTTTCTAAAATAATGGGGATCGCCGGGCATGCGTGCAAATGACATTTTTGAAATGACAATGGTGCACTGCGGTCCGGTAGCTCTGGACCCGGCGCGCTATAGCGCCACTGCGTCATAACCAGCTTTACCCCTCATCCTGAGGAGCTTGCGCCAGCAAGCGTCTCGAAGGACGAGGCTCGCAAGCAGCACGGGGGGGCCTTCATAGTTCGCCTGGCGATGCGAAGGCATCGTCCAGAGACGGCGCTAACGCGCCTGCTCACCATGAGGAATTGCCGACACAGTAGAACTAAGCATCATGAGATTCGATCGAGTTTTCGCGGCAATGAAGGTGCGCCCGCTCGCCCCGCACGCGGGGAGAAGGAGAAAAAGGCCGCCCGATGGTTGATCCAATAGACGGTCGATTCAATTAGAAGCCATCTTGCTCTAATTACCGAGCTTGATGCCGGCATCCTTGATGACTTTTGCCCATTCGGGCGTTTCTTTCTTGATGATCGCGGCAAATTCGGCCGGCGTGTTGCCGACCGGTTCGAGGCCGAGTTCGTCGAACTTCTTGCGCACCTCGGGTATCGTCAGTATCTTGACGGTCTGCCCGTACAATTTATCCACGACATCCTTCGGCGTGCCCGCCGGCGCGAGCAGGCCGAACCACGGCACAGCCTCGAAACCGGGGAATCCGGATTCCACCATGGTCGGCAGGTCGGGGGCCAGCGGCGAACGCTTGATGGAGGTGATGGCCAGCGCGCGCAATTTGCCTTCGCGCGCCAGCGGCACCACGTTCACGATATTGGCGAACGACATGGTGATGCGGTTGGCGAGCAGGTCCGGCATCAACGCCGTGGTGCCGCGATAGGGTACCGGTGCAATATCGACATGCGCCATGTATTTGAACAATTCGGCGCCGAGATGCTGCGACGTGCCGACGCCGGCATGGCCGTAGGAAAGCTTGCCGGGCTCCGCTTTGGCGAGCGCGACCAGTTCCGCCACGGTCTTGACCGGCACCTCGGGCGGAACGGCGAGCACGTTCGCCGCGATGAAGACCTGCGAGATCGGTGCGAAGTCCTTCTGCGGGTCGAAGGGCAGCGTTTCATACAGGCTCGGACTGATGACCAGCGACGGGTTGCCTCCCATCAGCAACGTGTAACCATCGGCGACAGCCTTGGCGACGCGATCGGTGGCGATGTTGCTGCCGGCGCCGGGAAGATTCTCGACCACGAACGGCGTGCCCCACACTTCCGAAAACCGGTCGGCAAGAATGCGCGCCGCAAGGTCGGGAGCCGTGCCGGGCGTGAAGCCGACCAGGATTTTCACCGGCTGGTTCGGATAATTGGATTGCGCCGATGCCGTCTGCGCCGCGAGCAACACAGCTAAGGCAGCGAACAGGTTCGCAGTGAGCCTCATCATTCCCTCGATCGTCCCGCTTACTCGTTCACCCCGGTCTTTGCCGCCGCGCTTAACGGCAAGTGTGGCACCGCCGAGCGGCGCCTGCAAGGCGACCCAGACCGCGATCGGCTGCCACGGCCCCGCAATGATTGCCGCGAGCGGCCAAAAACAGACCTCCGAACTTCGCGAATTTGAGATCGGCTTTGAAGCGGGATTTTCCTGTCAGCTTGCTCCAGCTTTCCCGCGCCTCTTGACATTGGCGGCTCCGAAAACAAATGGGGTAAGTTGTACGTGCCGGGAGACAGCCTCAGGGCGGAGCGGCTTCGCAGGATTGCCAGTATCGGCAATTTCCAAGCGTTCGCTGCCGTCCGCCGCCTGCATTGTGGCCCAATCGGGGAGTCTGCGATGTCGATCGTCGATGTAAGACCTACTGTCGAAGCGCCGGACGATGATCCCTATCTCTGGCTTGAAGAGAGGGAAAGCTCTCAAGCACTGGCTTGGGTCGAGGCGCAGAATTCCGCAACGATGAATCGGTTCTTCGACAGCGCCGCCGTTGCCGACCGGGATGCGCTCAAACTTATTTTCGACCGGCCGGACAATATTCCGTTTCCAAACCGGCGCGGCAAAAAGCTGTTCAATCCTTGGCAGGACGCCGAACATCCGCGCGGATTGTGGCGCACGACATCGTTGGAGAGTTTTCGAAGCGAGGCCCCGGAATGGGATGTTCTCATCGATGTCGACGCGTTGGCTGCCAAGGAAGGCGAAGATTGGGTATGGCGCGGCGGACTGTCGCTGCCGGGCGCGCATGACCGGGCCATTGTTCATCTATCGCGTGGCGGCAAGGACGCGGTCGTCTTGCGCGAATTCGATCTCACGACCCGTGAGTTCGTCGCGGATGGTTTCAATCTGCCTGAAGCGAGAAGCCAGGTCGTCTGGTTCGATCGCGACACGCTGCTGCTGATGTCACCGCTCGGATCCAATATGGCAACCAACACAGGTTTGCCGCGCACGGTAAGGCTCTGGCGGCGTGGAACAGATCCACTGGCAGCTCCCGTGATTTTCGAAACAAGGGACGACTATCTGGGCACCTGGGCCCAGGTCGATCGCGACGCTCCGGAGGAGCGGCTGTGGTTTGTCGAGAAGCCCGGCTTGATCGACATCGCCTTTTGGATCGGCGACCGCACGGGCGCCAAGATCAAGATCGACGTTCCCGCGGATGCCAACATATGGGTGCACGGCGATTGGTTCGTCGTAAAGCTGCGGACGGCCTGGACTATCGCCGGGGAAACGTTTGAGCCCGATAGCCTCATCGGCGTTCCCTTTGCCACATTTCTGGATGGCGGCCGTCATTTCACAAGGCTATTCCAACCGGCGAAACGGCGCGCGTTGCAGATGCTGTTCTGGGCCGACGACCGGCTGGTCCTGACGATTTGGGATGATCTTAAGCCGCGCTTCGAGGTGCTCACTCCGAACGAAGGCGCCTGGGCGCGTGAGACACTCGCAGGCTTGCCGGAGATCGGCTCCGCCAATGTCTGGCCGTTTGATACCGAAGAAGATGAAAGCAATGGCGATCTTCTTGCCATTGCGCACGACCCGCTGACACCGCCGTCATTGTTCTTCATCGCGCCCAAGGCGCCTGCTGTTCTCTTGAAGCAAGCGCCACACGCGTTCGATCCGGCCGGGCTTGCCGTTACACGGCATGAGGCGGTATCGAGCGATGGCGTCCGCATCCCCTACGTACAAGCGGGACCGCCCGGCGAAACAGGCAACGCGCCCGTGCATCTCTACGGTTACGGCGGGTTCGGAATCTCGATGCCGCCTTTTTACAACGCATCGCTTGGCAAGCTCTGGCTCGAACGCGGCGGTACATGTGTGATTGCGCATCTGCGTGGCGGGAGCGAATTCGGGAAGGACTGGCATGATGCGGGACGCCGCGAAGGCAAACGGCTTTCGCATGATGACTTCGCCGCGGTCGCCGCCGATCTCGTCGCGCGTGGCGTCACACGGCCTCAGCGCATCGCGGCCGCAGGCGGATCGAACGGGGGGCTTCTGATCGCGAATATGCTGACCCGCTATCCCGAGCGGTTCGGCGCATTGCTCTGTGCTGTTCCGGTCATCGACATGCGCCGCAGCAAGAAACTCTTGGTGGGCAATGTCGGGATCGACGAATATGGCGACCCGGACAAACCGGAAGATTGGGCATTCTTATCGGAAATCTCGGCGTATCACGTTGCCATGCCCGGAAGGTCCTATCCACCAATCCTGCTCACGACCAGCCGGGCAGATGACCGCGTTCATCCCGCACATGCACGAAAGATGGCGGCCAAGCTGCAGGCCATGGGCTACGAAGCCTATTTTCATGAGCCCGCTACCGGTGGTCACAGCGCCGGCAAGGATAACAGCGAGCGAGCCGCCCTTGAGGCGCTCAATTGCAGCTTCCTGCGCCGTGCCATCGGTTGGGACGACACCGGTCAAGGCTAGCCTTCGACAGGCACCAGCATGGCGATCTGAATTCCGCGTCGCAGCGAAGGGTCGCGATGCGCCGGATCGCGCTCGGATCTGGATTGCCAAATCCGGTTCCAACGGCGAAAATTAAGCATACGGGGAGACGGTCGGCCGGCCGCCAAAGATTAACCTTAGAACTGCCCGATCTTCCTTATTTGCCGGACGGCGGGGTTGTGCGGAGCGGGAGGATTTCGACATGGAAGGGATGTTGCCGCCAGGCGAAGCCCGGATGCGGATGTGCGTCATGCAGGTCGGCAAGCGCGGGCGGTGGACCTACCGGGACTGGACGAGATGGCGTTTCCTGTGGCGGTTCTTTCCCTGGTACGCGCGCGAACTGCGCTATCGCGGCGATTTCTGCATCGGCGCGGGCTGCATGCACTGGTTCTGGGAGGACGCCGAGAAGAAGGAGCGGGGCTATTGTGCGGCAGCGGTCTCGCGCACGCAGCACATGATGTGGGAGAAGGAATTGCGTGCGCTGGACAAGAAAGCGCAGGGATAGCGCTGGCCGCTTTGCACTTCATCCCGCGAGAAAGCCGCCGTCGACCGCGACCACCGTGCCCGTCGCATATTGCGACGCCGGCATGCAGAGAAAAACCACGGCGCCGGCCACGTCCTCCGGCTGGCCCCAGCGCTTGAACGCGGTGCGGTCGGCGATGCGCTGATAGTGGGCGAGGTCGGAGCGACCCGCCGCATTGATTGTGGTCTCGATATAACCGGGCGCCACCGCGTTGACCCGGATTCCCTCTTCCGCCCAGGATAGCGCCAGCGCCTTGGTCAGCATGACGACGCCGCCTTTGCTGGCGCAGTAAGCGGGGATGCGCGGCAGCGCCAAGGTCGCGTTCATCGAGGCGATGTTGACGATCGCGCCCTTGGCCTTGGCGAGCTCGGTGCGAAACGCCATGCAGGTGCGGAAGGTGCCCGTCAGATTCACATCGAGCACCCGCATGAAGGTCTCGATCTCATATTCCTTGTCGCGCGCGAGAATGCCGGCGCAATTGATCAGCGCATCGACGCGGTCGTGGCGGGCCGCGAACGACTTCACCGCGTCATCGTCGGTAATGTCGAGCGGCGCAAGCTGCAGACCCGGCCGCGGCTTCAACTGCGTCCGCGCAATGTCCTCGGCGTTGACGCCGGTCGCGCTGACCATCGCGCCGAGATCGCAGAACAGATTGGCGATCGCGGCGCCGATATCGCCGGCGCCACCGATCACCACCGCGTGGAATCCGGTGGCGAGCGAGAAGGGCGGATTCATCTTGCTATCCATTCTGTTTCGGCGGCGCGGTCGATTCCCGGACGATCAGCGCATGATCGACTTGGTGGTGCATGATGGTCTGCTCGCCTGCGAGATGACGGACCAGATATTCGCCGGCCCGCTGCCAGATCGACGCGATCGGCACCTGGATCGTCGTGAGGCTCGGTCGCAGGTGCCGGCTCCAGTCGAGGTCGTCGAAGCCGACCACCGACAGCTCCCGCGGCACCGAGAAGCCGCAGCGTTCGGCTTCCAGCAAGACGCCATAGGCGATGACGTCGTTGCCGCAGACCACGGCGGTCGGCCGGTCTTTCAGGTTCAGCAGATAGCGCGCGGCCTCGCGGGCATCGTCCAGCGTATACGGCACTTCGACATGCCACTCCGCGCGCTGCTCGATATCGTTCTCGGCAAATGCCCGCCGGAAGCCCGCGACGCGGGCGCTGGCGCGGTCGTTGTTGCGCTGAAGCGCGGACACGATGCCGATCCGCCTGTGACCGAGTTCGATGAGGTGCAACGCCGCGCGATGGGCGGCGCCCTCATTGTCGGTGCCGACACAGGGGTAGGGGCGATCCGGCTGGTAGATCCCGACATTGATAAAAGGCACCGCATTGTCCGCAAGCAGCTTGCGCAGCGCGTCGTGATGGCAATCGCCGCGCAGCACCAGGCCGTCGACGCCGCGTCCGATCAGGCTGCGCGCCTGCTGCAATTCGGTGTCGAGATCGTAACCGCTGGTGGTCACGAACAGCATGTAGCCGACCGAAGAGAGATATTTTTGCAGCGCCGCGATGCCGCGCGCGAACATGGTGTTGTCGATGGTCGGAATAATCGCGCCCAGCGTGCGCGAGCGGCGCGACGACAAGGTGCGCGCCGGGGCATGCGGAATGTAGCCGACGGACTCGATGGCTTGCGCGATGCGCGCGCGCAATTCGGCCCTGACCATGTCGGGGCTGTTGAGCGCGCGCGAGACGGTGGCGATCGACACGCCGGCTTGCGCCGCCACGGCGCGGATTCCGTGCTTGGTAGATCGATCGGCTGATGTGGCCATGCGTGATGGTGTTTGTAACGTTACAGGTGGAGTTTGGCGAACTGGATCGCGCTTGTCCATCCATATCTGCGGGACCGACTGGACTTTGCTTGCCTTGACAGCAAAGCGATGGGTGTCCTATTTGAAACCGTTTTCATGGAAGAAGCCAGCCATGCAACAAGTTGGCGCGAGAAGAAGCCCAAGTAGCCGGACAAGAAGCTAGAAAGGGCACTCATGCCCGATCAGGGAGGAGTGCAATGAGAGTCAGGACCTCTATCGCGATCTCGCTCGCGCGCGCCGGATTTGCGGTCATCGCGGCGAGCGTGGTCGCGTCGGCGGCGAGCGCTGCCGAATTCGACTGGAAGAAGTTTCAGGGCAAGACCGTCACTTTCCTTGCCAACAACAATCCGGTTTCGCAGGCGCTGTTGACGCACAAGGCCGATTTCGAGAAGCTCACCGGCATCACGCTGAAGGTCGACGGCTACCAGGAACAGCAGATGCGACAGCGTCTGGTGACCGTCATGAACGCGCATAGCGACGAGGTCGATGTCTTCATGACCTTGCCGTCGCGCGAGGGCCAGCAATTCGCCGCCGCCGGCTGGTATGCCGAGCTTGCCTCCATGACCAAGGGCGAAGTCGCCGCCGATTACGACGGGGCCGGCCTCAGCCAGGCGCTCGTGAAGGCGGGCACGTTCGACGGCAAGCTCACCAGCATGCCGATGAACCTCGAGGGGCCCATTCTCTATTATCGCACCGACATCTTCAAAAAATGCGGCCTCGAGCCGCCGGCCACCATTGCCGATGTCGAGGCGGCCGCGAAGAAACTCAAAGCATGCGACAGCGGCGTCACGCCCTTCGTTTCGCGCGGCCTGAAGCCGGCGCTTCCCTATACGTTCAGCAACATGCTGCACAATATCGGCGGCAGCTATATCGCGAACGGCAAATCCAATCTTTGCTCGCCGCAGGGCAAGGAAGCGCTGGAGACCTATAGCCGGCTGCTGCGCGACTACGGCCCGCCCGGCGTCGTCAATTACAGCTTCTACCAGATCTCCGCGCTCTATCGCTCGGGCCGCGCGGCGATGGCGTTCGAGTCGTCGAACGAGTTGCGCACCGTGATGGAAGGCGGCGAGCGGCTGAAGGACACCGCGCTGATCGCGTTTCCGGCTGGCAAAGCAGGGCAGGTCCCGACCGCGATCGGCTGGGGCATGGCGGTCTCCGCCTATAGCAAGCAGCCGGATGCGGCCTGGTATTTCGTGCAGTGGGCGACCAGCCCGGCCGTGCAGAAGATGATGGCGGTGCAGGGCATCGCGCCGCCGCGTTCCTCGGTCGCGAGCGATCCCGAATATCGCAAATGGATCGACGAGGAGCCGGTGCGGCAGCAATGGCAGGCCGCGCTCGATGTGCTGGCCGCGAAGGGCTCGTCGGAAGTCGGCTACCCCATCGTCGCCAATCCGGAATCGCGCGAGTTCATCGGCCAGGCGGTGCAGGATCTGATCCTGAACCAGAAGCCGGTCGATCAGGCCTGCGCGGACGCCGACAAGGGCCTCGATGCACTGATTGCGCAGAAGTAGGACCTGAAAGGAAAGCATGTCCGGCACCGCCGACACATTGACACCGGATCGGCAGCGGCTGGAGCTCGGCGCGCTGTCGGCCCCGGCGGTGCTGTTCACGGTCGGCATGATCGCGTTTCCGCTGCTCTATACGATCTGGCTTTCATTTCAGAGCTTCTCCTCGACCGGCAGGCAGTCCTTCGCAGGGCTCGCCAATTACACGAGGCTCGTCGGGGACAACGAGTTCTGGCATGGCCTGTGGGTCACGCTCGCGCTCTATGTGCTGTCGCTGGTCCTGCAATTGGTGTTCGGCGTCTGGCTGGCGCTGGTGCTGTTTCACGCCAAGCGGTTGCCGGGGGTCGTGCGTTCGTTGTTCATCTCGCCGTTCATGATGCCGCCGGTGGTCGCCGGCATGATGTGGCTCGTCATCCTCGATCCCTCGCTCGGCGCCGCCAACTACATCCTGACGTCCTTCGGCCTGCCGCCGTCGGACTGGCTGGCGTCGCCAAGCTGGGTGATCCCGACGGTCGCGCTGATCGATACCTGGCAATGGACGCCTTATGTGGCGCTGATCGTGCTGGGCGGCTTGCAATCGCTGCCGCCGAGCGTCTACGAGGCAGCCCAGATCGACGGCGCGTCGGGCTTCAAGACCTTCCAGCGCATCACGCTGCCGCTGCTGTTGCCGACCATCGTCACCGCGACCATCCTGCGCAGCGTCGATCTCTTGCGCTTCTTCGACATCATCTACATCACGACGCAGGGCGGTCCGGGCAACGCGTCGAACACGCTCAACATCTATGGCTTCCGGGTCGGGTTCGAGTTCTTCAACATCGGTTACGCCAGCGCGCTGATGCTGACCCTGACCGCGATCGTGTTCGGCGTGGTGCTGGCGTTCAACCGCCTGCGCGGCGCGGTGGCCTGGTGAGGCGGCGATGACGGGCGCACCAATGGATGACAACTGGATCCGCCGGCTGAACACGCTGCAGCTCATTGTAGCGGGCGTCATCATCATGGCGCCGGTGGTGTGGATGGCGCTGTCCTCGTTCAAGCCGTCGTTCGAAGTCACGGCCTATCCGCCGACGCTGTTGTTTTCGCCGACGGCGGAGAACTATGCGCAACTGTTCAAGACCACGCCGTTCTTTTCCTATGGCGTGAACAGCCTGATCGTCACGCTCGGATCGGCGGGGCTTGGGCTCTTGTTCGGGATTCCCGCCGCGTTTGCGGTGTCCTGGACTAGGATATCCTGGCCGGCGATCCTGACCTTGGCGGCGCGGATGGCGCCGGGCACGCTGTTTCTGTTGCCATGGTACGTCATGTTCCGCCAGGTCGGCATGATCGGCTCCTACACCGCGCTGATTCTCAGCCATGCGGTGATCACGCTGCCGATCGTGATCTGGGTGCTGCTGCCCTCGTTCGACAACATTCCACGCAGCGTGTTCGAGGCGGCGCAGGTCGATGGCTGCAGCGTCACGCGCATCCTGTGGCGGATCGCGCTGCCTTTGGTCGGCTCGGGCATCGCGGTGGCGGCGATCCTCGCTTTCGTGTTTTCCTGGAATTATTTCCTGTTCGCGCTAGTGCTGTCGAACGGCGACAGCAAGACGCTGATCGCGGCCGCCTTCAATTTCGTCGGCGAAGGCTCGACGCAATGGGGCGTGCTGATGGCGGCGGCGACCCTGATCGCGCTGCCGCCGCTGGTTTTGGCCGCGCTGGTGCAGCGCTGGCTGGTCTCGGGGCTGACGCTCGGCGCGGTGAAAGGTTAGGAGAATTCGATGACTATTCCCGTGCGCTCCAATTCCATCATGCAGGCCGCGGTGTTCCACGGCAATGATCGCATCACGATCGAGCGCGTCGCGATGCCGGAGGTTGGGGCCGGCGAGGTGCTGGTTCGTGTCTCACGGACGGCGCTGTGCGGCTCGGATTTCAAGCTTTGGCACAAGGGCGCCGAGTTCACCGCGGGTCACGAGATTTTCGGCGTGGTCGAGCAGCCCGGGCATGCCATGCACGGCAGGCGCTGCGCGGTCTACATCCCCCTGCATTGCGATCGCTGCGCGGCATGCCAGCGCGGCGATACCCAGATGTGCCTGGAAGTCTCCAGCCTGATCGGCTGGAACAGGCCCGGCGGCTACGCGGAATATGTGCCGGTGCCGGAGAACTGCCTGCTGCCGGTGCCCGACGACATCGAGGACAGTCTCGCGCCATTGCTGCTGGATGTGATCGGCACCTCCGGCCATGCCGTGCGGTTCGTCAGCCGCATCGTGCCGCCTGATGATGCCGGTCCCGTGCTGGTCACCGGCGCCGGTCCCGTCGGGCTCGGCGTCGTGCTGGCGCTCAAAAGCATGGGCTATGACGACATCCGCGTCGCCGATCCCAACCTCACGCGGTTGAAGATCGCGCAATCGTTCGGCGCCAAGGCGTATCCCGTCGGCGACACTTCGCAGCGCTTCGCATTGATCGTCGAATGCTCCGGCGCGCATGCCGCGCGCAATCTCGGCATCGAGGTCGTCTTGCCGCGCGGCGCGCTGGTGCTGGTCGGCGAGAACGCCGCCCCCTGGACCATTGAGGAAGGCAAGGTGTTCCGGCGCAAGGATTTCTACATGATCCGCACCTTCTATTTTCCGATGGGCGATTTCGCGCCCAACATCGATCTGTTGCGCCGCTACAGGCAAGAATATCGCGTGCTGGTCGATGGCGAGTTCGGCCTCTCGGCGCTGCCACAGAACTTCGCGCGTTTCGCGGCCGGAGAATTGATCAAGCCCGTGCTGGCGCTGGACTGATCATGGCTTCCATCACGATCCGCAATCTCGTCAAACGCTACGGCGACTATCCCGTGATTCCCGATCTCAACCTCGATATCGCCGATCACGAGTTCGTCGTGTTCGTCGGTCCGTCGGGCTGCGGCAAATCGACCTTGCTGCGGATCATCGCGGGGCTGGAGCCGATCTCGGCCGGCGACATCTTCATCGGGCAGGATCGCGTCAACGGCGTGCCGGCGGCCAAGCGAGACATCGCGATGGTGTTCCAGGACTATGCGCTCTATCCGCACATGCGGGTTTACGACAACATGTCGTTCGCGCTGGAACTGCGCGGTGTGCCG
>Ga0137412_10000019_pt1 | contig 52705 bp, 30 predicted proteins | sample CZODoug2_1_16fun_FD_122160 | JGI IMG/M metagenome (GOLD analysis project Ga0137412, IMG submission 122160) | Vadose zone soil fungal communities from Angelo Coast Range Reserve, California, USA - CZODoug2_1_16fungal (Hybrid Assembly) | ecosystem: Environmental > Terrestrial > Soil > Vadose zone...
TGACTGCGTAATTGGGACGCAGCTGATCGAGCATGTTTATGAGCCATTATCATTCGTTAAGCGATTAGTCGGCCACACAAAACCGGGTGGCCATATTATTCTCGCTACTCCCGACATGGGAGGGGTATTGAGAAAGGCTATGGGACAGGGTTGGCCGTCTTTCAAGGTTCCCGAGCACGTCCTCTATTTCAACTTCCGAACATTAAGCTCATTGATGTCTCGAGCTGGCTTGGGCGATGTCGAGAGACTTCCTTATCCGCATGCGTTTCCATTTGGTTTGATTGCGGCTAAATTCGGTTTCAAGCTTCTGCCCTGGCTTGGACACTTTAACATATGGGTGCCTGCTACTACTGTTGCTGCTTATGGAAGGGTCACCAATGGCTAGCACTCAAATGAAGCAGCCGTTGCTTTCAGTTGTCATTCCCGTTTTTCGCGAAGGTCCGCAGTTATCTAGCTTCTTGACAGCTTTGCGCAACTCTCTAAGCCAGTGCAACCTTTCATACGAACTAGTACTTGTTGACGATGGGTCACCTGACGACACCTGGCGGATAATAACAAGCGAAGCGAAAAGCTCGCAGGCGATCTGCGCTTTGCGGCTAACCCGTAACTTTGGCAAGGAATCGGCTTTGTGCGCGGGGCTGGAGCATGCCCGGGGCGACGCGGTAATCGTGATGGACGCCGACGGGCAACATCCACCGTCGCTTATTCCAGAGATGGTTCGGATGTGGCAACGCTCTGAAGTCGACATCGTGGAAGCGGTTAAACGCAGGCGCGGACGCGAGTCGTTGTCCAGCAAGCTAGGCGCCTTACTCTTCTATTTTATTTTAAACAAGCTCTCCGGATTCCACTTTAAGGGTGCGTCGGATTTTAAGCTGATGAATCGCAAAGCCGTCAACGCATGGCTGGAGATGCATGAGCGCAACGTCTTTTTCCGAGGGATGACCGTCTGGATGGGTTTCACCACCGTGCAGATTCCCTTTGAAGTCGTCCCACGATCAGCCGGACAATCAACATGGTCTGTACTGAATCGCGTGAAGCTAGCTCTGGTTGGAATAACTGCCTTCTCGTCGTTTCCATTGCACCTGGTCACATTCGCTGGCGTGATTTTTCTTGCGTTGTCAGTTCTTTTGGGGTTGGAGACCTTATATCTGAAAGTAACAGGCCAGGCGGTAAGCGGTTTCGCAACCGTCATTCTACTGGAATTGATCATTGGCAGTTTCCTGATGATTAGCCTTGGCATAATCGGCGAATACTTGGCTCGCATTTACGAGGAGGTAAAAGGCCGCCCGCGATATTTGGTAAAAGAATCAATCGAACCTCATGCTGGCTAGGCAACAAGCCGCTATTGACTAGAGATCGATCTCACTTACGCGATTTCCCGCCATGTTTAGCACATAGAGCTTTCGCTTTGCTAATGCTAAGGCTGACGGCCCTTCGAGTTTATCTGGCGGTTTTGGCGTCACAGTGCCAATTCTGGCTCCGTTCAAATCAAAAATGAGCACGGTGTTCATATTGGCACTAGATGCGTACAATCGGCCGGCTTTCGAATCTATAGCCAAATCTTCGAAGCCCGCTGGCCGTCCCCATTCGGGGATTATCCATTTAGTTAGAAACCTACCATCGGAGTCAAATACCTGAATCCGTCTATTGATTGGGTCGGCGACATAAATCTTGTTGGTATTCGGATCGACTGCCACAGAAGTATGATCGTCGAATTGTCCGTCGCCGTTCCCTTTGGTGCCCCAGGTTGCGAGCACTTGTCCATCCGGGCTGAACTTGACGATTCGTGCGCGCCCTTGATCGACAACATAAACTGAGTCATCAGGGCCAATGGCGATTCTTCGTGGGCCGTAGAATCCGGGGTCTGGGCCTTTCCACTCGTCGATAACAGACCCGTCGGGAGCCAGCTTCTCGACCCGGTGATTGGAAGCATCCGCTACGTAGATGTTGCCGGTTCGGCAGATTGCGAGCCCATTCGGTTCCCCACACTGTCCGTAGCCGGTACCTTTGGTTCCAAGGCTTGTGACAAAGGCACCGCTGGGTGAGAACTTTTGAATTCGCCCATTATTCGTGTCAGCGACGAGAATATTGCCACTCCTGTCAGCAGCGATTCCATGCGGGAAATCAAATTCTCCCTTACCAGTTCCCTTTCCGCCTTTAAACATGTTAGTTACAGCTCTAGTCAAGGAACGGACCTGAGGAGTCGCAGGTAACGCCTTTACGCCCTGCTGGAACTGGCGAATGTTGTTGTTAGGGATGTTCAATACGTAAAACGTCCTTAGTCGTCCGCCAAAGGAAAACGAAATAGAGTCCTCCGTTCCGAGATCGCGGAGCGATTGGAACTGTCTGATGATTCTTTCTGCCTTTGGATCTCTTTCCCAGATCAGCTTCAGATCCTTATTGCTGGGTGTATAAGCGACAATAGCGTTTTTATTCGCGTTCCATACATCTTGCTCGCTCATCACAATCAAAAAGGGCAAACCCGAACAAAAGGACAGGATTTTGTCATCATCGTAATCATGCAAGAGTAGATGAATGATAGAATAAGCGTCCCCCTCGCAGATGAAGGTGTCGTAACTAGGAGCAGCGATCCCTTCAATCCGATTAAACTCGTCGCGTTCCAGGTGAGGGGGACCGGGGTGCTCCTGGCCGGCAACGACATGTTTTAAGAACCGTGACACAGCGACCTGATGTTGCGCATAGTGGCCAATCGAAAACGGGCTTGTGGTCTTGCTGTAGATGTATCGAATCGAAGGACCCAAGCCTTTCAACAGTATTAAGCCTGCCAGAACGCCGAGCGCAATTTGCACGCCTGGCCACGGCCGAAGCTTTAGCAACGCGGCAAACGTGAAGCTCATTAGGAGAATCCAGAACGGGATTGCAAGCAACAGCCGCTGCTCAACGGCAGCACCCCCCGTAACAAATACTCCTACGACTGGAAGCGTTGCCAGCAGCACGACCTCAAAACGCTTCTGCCAAAGAGCTAGCACAAAGCCGGGCAGCAAAACCCAGTAGTACGGCAACGGAATTGGCAAAAAATCCGGAAACAAAAGCCGAGGCCAAAAATGGGCAGCAAAAAAACAGTTCCAGAGCCCAGTCACATAATATCGCATATCATTAGGGGCCGGGGTTCCCCGTACCGCGTCCCAGAAACGGTGAATGTACGCGCCTTCATAAGATGTATAGTGTTCGCGATTGAAGATGATGTAACAGAGAATTGGCGTGGCAGCCGCCAAAAAGCCGTAAACGATAACAGCCAGCGAGCTCCACGCGACGGTTCGCCCTAAGCTCCTCCAATAAAACACAGCGTACAGCGGCGCAGCAATCACAAGCGCCAGCAGATATTGCTTGCCGGGTATAGAGCTGGCTAAACAAAGCCCTGCCGCGATCCCGCCCAAGGAAAGGTAAAAACGAGAAGTGGTCTTAAACCCCAAGTGCAGAAAATACAGAGAGACCACGGCTAAGGCCACCGTCATCGGGTAACGGTAGCCAACGAAAGTGTAAATGAATGCAAAGGGGAGGAAGTTAAAGCTCAGCGCGGCGACTGAGGTGACACTGTAAGACCCAAAGAATAGGTCAACTAGCAAGAGCGTGAACACAAAGGCCGTCAGCCAAATAGCAAAGAGCGCTGCTTCATACGACAGGATATTAAAGCCAAATAGCTTAAGAAAACCCCACACATAGTAATGAAACAGGGTCTCTCGCGAAATAACGCCATGAAACCAGGCCGCCTGATATGGATGACCGATAATGTAACTTTTTAGATACCCGAGGTCATTGCCGGACTCGTCAAAAAGTGCGTCTCCGTTCCACGGCGCGGTCCGGAAATTCCAGAGGTGCGAAACTACGAAGAACAGGATCCAGAATAGAAAGAATGCTGTCTTCGGCTTTATTAGAGACTTGAAACCGGTCGCCAGATCACGGGGGTCTGGCAGGAAGGCGCAAAGCAAGAAGAACATGCTAAGCAGCCACCCAATCGGCTGCCACGGGTCGCCCCAAGCCCATTTCAGGTAATGAGCCGCCGCACCAAAAGCGCACACCGCGAGGCTAGCCAATGAAAATCCGAGAAATAGAATTCGTAGTTTAGGAAGACCATCTTTTGTCGGAGCTAAGTCCATGGGGATTGTGTAGGTCAACTCAGGAATTCCCGGAGGCGAACCGATAACACCCAGCGGATACAGCGCGTTACTATCTGGTTCCCAAATCGATCTCGGTCACGCGATTGCCAGGCATGCATAAGACGTAAAGTTTCCGGTCCACCAGAGCCAAGGCTGACGGGCCGTCGAGTTTGTCGAGCGGCCTTGGCCTCACGCTTCCCATTCTGTTGCCATTCAAATCAAAAACAAGCACAGCGTCCATATTAGCGCTTGAAGCGTAAAGCCTGCCTGCCTTCGAATCTATCGCCAAATCCTCGAAACCGTATAACCGTTGCCACTCAGGAACCGGCCATTTACTTAGGAACTTTCCGTTTGAGTCAAATACCTGTATTCGTTTATTACGTGGATCGGCCACATAAACTTTGTTGGTTCTGGGATCGACCGCCACCGAGGTATGGTCGTCAAACTGCCCGTCGCCATTCCCTTTGGTGCCCCAGGTCGCGAGAACTGTTCCGTCCGTACTCAACTTAACGATCCGGGTGCGCCCCTGATCCACAACATAAATCGAGTTATCAGGACCAATGGCGATCCGTCGTGGACCGTAGAATCCAGGATCTGGGCCTTTCCACTCGTCAATGAGGGTTCCGTCGGGTGCCAGTTTCAGCACACGATGATTGGAAGCGTCTGCTATGTAGATGTTGCCATCCCGGTCGATGGCGATTCCATTCGGTTCTCCTAACTGTCCATAGCCGGTGCCCTTCATTCCCAGGCTCGTAATATAGACGCCGCTCGGAGAGAATTTTTCGATCCGTCCATTGTTCGTGTCGGCGACGTAAATATTTCCAGCGCGGTCAACAGCGATTCCGTGCGGCGAATCAAATTCTCCTTTCCCCGCGCCTCTGCCGCCTTCAAACATGTTAGTAGCATGTTCCGGAAGAGACCTGAGCTGAGGAGGCGCTGTCTCGGGCACTTTGTAAATTGTGAGCGAATTATACCGATGTTGCTTGTCCTCAAACACCTTCGGAAAATAAGTGGCATAAATCTGTTCATTTGGTCGCTTGATGAACTGACCCTGCCGAACCGCATTGTCGAAAGCCACGTAGGTGATGCCATTCTCTTTCAAAAGATGGAACACTTTCCACGGGTCCTTGCTCTCGAACAGCTGGGTGTAAAGCCTGTCGTGCTCGCTCGCGTTGTAACCGGCTGACCATCCGTAGTAAGGCCAGCCATACAAGACCCGCCGTCCAGCCATCAGGATAGGATGATTCACAAACCGATCGGTCAGAAAGATATCTCGTGGCGTCGTCTCTTTCTTGAGCCAGTCGATCAATGGGTCGTTCCGATATGTCACTTCGCTCCAATAGGTGTTATGAATAGGGAAGAATTCGATCAACCCGCCTGGAACGATAGCCGCAACAAGAATAATAGCAGTTAGCTTTCCCGGCAGCGTAGTTCCGCCCAGTGAGAAGCGCCACAGACGCCATAGCGCATAGGCAGCAAACAAATTGGCGATGACGACCCAAATGTGAAAAAACTTCTGATTGGCGAAGACCTCAATGGTGAACTGAAAAGAGAAGGCTACTAGGAGAAGGCTCGAAACTGCTACAAATATTCGCCTTTGGAGGCCTGTAGCGAGAACCAGTGCTAACGCTATTAACAGCCACTTGAAACCAAAGGTGAAGCCAAGGTATTTTGCAACATTCGCAGCCGTTGGCTGGTCAACCATATAGCCCCAGTGAAGGAGTCGTGGCATTACTGCCCTGGAGGGCCCAGTGCTCAAATAGAGCATTTGTGGCAGCGCTATTACTCCGGCGGCAATAGCCAGCGCGACCATCTGCATCCTCAAGGGACACAAGACAAATAGCAGTGCCAATATGACGAATGCTGCGATAAAGACCGCGCTGTTCCACATTGGCAGAAGGCCGAGTAGGACACCTGAGAAGATAAAGCCGGGCAGCACGCCGCGCAGGATGCGTCCACTAAAGACAGTTGGCGGATTCCTGTCTAGGACCGGACTAGCAGGTGTCGCGCTTGTCGACGTTGGAAGACTCTCAGGGGAAGTCGCAGTGCCGGAGAGTGTCTCCGGTGTATCTTCAGGCGGGCCACTTGGTTCTGGCGTCAACGTCTTATCTGATGGCCCGGCAGCAGCTCGTTTGGCATAGAGGGCGCGATACTGGATCGCCAGAAAAGTTAAAACCAGCAACAATATGCCAATCGCGCTCGCGAAGTGCCGTTGATTTAGGTAAGTTACCTGAGACCAAGTGCCCCAGGCTTCGCCACGATAGGGAAAGATGGTTGGAAGAAATTCTCGTAGGTTCCGGATGCTATGAACCGCAGTGCGCAATGAACCTTGCTTGTGAAGAAACGGAATGTAAGAGAGCGACCCGAAAAAGAAGAACAGCACAGAACCCAAGCGCCCAACTGCGCGAGAATCAAACAGCACCTCGCCAAGCGCCATCACAAGCATGAGCAATGCAACTATCGTGAGGATGCTTAACAGATTCAGGCTCCAAGCTGGATCGAGCCCCAAGAACTCCAAGTTTCCAGCCTGGAAGTAGAACAGAAAGTGGTACCGAATTCGGTCGCCTGAAAAGTGCGGATACTCAGTGGGAAAGTTATGACCCACAGCGAAGCTCTGCATGATGGCGGTGTTTGGCCCGAAATCGCTGTACTCGGGATTGGAGATGTGCAACTTGCCATCCTTGGCGCTAAAGGAAGCAAACATCATCCAGGACACGAGGATCACGTATCCCGCAATCAGCACCCAGTCAGCCACGCCTGAACTCGTAGGCCGTGGCAGGTATAACTTCGTGTCAGGACGATTATCAGACTTGTTCTGACCGTGCCTTGTAAGCCTCTGTTTCCATATGGACCAACATAGCACGGTGGTTGCTGCAACAAAGAACAACGCATTGCCCCATAACAGCGGTTGCTTTGCGCTGGTGAAAAGCAGCCCGGCCAGGTAAGTAAACCATGAGCTAATTAGCACCCCTGTGATTACGGCTGCTCCGAATCGGTGGGCAACCGATGCAAACCGATAGAATCGCCGGCAGAGAAAATCGCCAAGATAAATGGCTAGAGCCAGGTAAATTAGGGCTAACATCTGCAAACCCTCGTTGATCTACGCGCGCGCACAGGCGCGAACCCTAAGCGCTTGATGTTTTCTGTCAAACATAACGGAAAAGTGCCCGAATAGGCGAACTCCGGCGAACCCGTGCATCTCTTGCGCGTTAACGTGGCGGTGTTGGGCGCGGCGGCGGATTTGGACGAGGCCTGGGTGTCGGAGGAGCTCTTGGTGTTGGCGTAGGCGTGATCGAAGGCGTAGGTGTGATCGAAGGGGTAGGTGTAGGCGATGGTGCCGGAACCGCAAAGGCATATACTTTATTATCCCCAGCAACATAGATGCGTCCACGAGCCACGATTCCGGTGGTGCTGTAGAAATGCATTCCCCCCAGCAGTTCGTTCGGGCCGCCCCCGTCGTAAACGACCGCACCGGTATCTCCATCATAACCGTGCAATCGCTGGTCGCCCGGGTTACCGTGATCCTCGGTGCCAACCACCCATACAATCATATTGTTGGTGCCATCCGTGGAGGTGACAAAGGGTGATCCGCAACCGCCATTGTTCCTTGTAGCGTTCCAACCGCTGACGATAGCTGGCGGATTCGTTGCAGTAATCCGGAAGGTAGAAAGCTTGCTGCGGCTCGAGCGGAAAGCGACGTAGGTGTTCTGGTTAGTTCGATAGGTAGCTGCCGCCTGAATAATGCTGTTGTCGCCAACCGGAGCTGAGTCCAATGGGGGCGCTTCAAGCCCGCCGAGGTTATCTCGATTGAGCAGGTACGCTTTTTCGTCCTTGCCCAACGCGACCACCAAGTGGGAAGGCGTCGCGCCAGGGACATCCACCAGCAACGGACCGCAGCCGCCCAGGTCCCAATCAATAGCGTCGAGGTCCTGCCAGTTTTCGGGTACCCAATAATCGCTTGGCGAACCGCTAAAGACCAGACGGTGCTGGAAGCGGATTACTGCTTCTCCGCCGCTCCAGTTGCCACCTGTATTAAACGTATTCCCGGTCGTAACGAACAGGTTCTTGCCATCACTAGCGACGCCGCCGACTCCCCATATCGCTCCACCGTGGGGCCCGGGGCTTGGGGCCGCTGCCCATGCCGTTACGCTGGCTGGATTGTCTATCGGCACGCCTACGAGCCAGCCATGATAGTCACAGCCATCTCTCATGCCCCCATAGCCAACATAAAGAATGTTGCTCACGATGCCGAGGGCCGGTCGCTGCTGTTGGATCTCCGCAGTGAATGTCATGCCGTTGTACGTGACCTGCTCCTCCACGTCCACGGGCCAGCCGGGATCGATGTCGCCCGTGTCCACGTTAAGGGATAGGATGAGATGTTTTATAGTCTCACCCCCGTCGGGTGTCGTCATTGTGTCCAAAAAGAGCGCCCGCGAAGCAAGATCGACAATGGGCGTGCCAGTGACGCCCACGGGATCAAATTTGGGGTTGCAGAGATCCCCTGCGGACACTGGCGGGCCAACGTTACGCTCCCAAATAACGCTGCCATCGAGCGCGTCGAGCGCGTACACATTATTCATTTCGGTTACGGCAATGATCGTTGCTCTGCCACCTGGACCATCATCGAGGTAGAGCGGCTGCGCGTAAACGACGCCTTCGATTGTGCCGTCAAAGTTCATGTCGCGCGCTAGATTGGCGGCGGTGCCCTGCGTGAAAGCGGAGTCAACGTAAAGACCGTCGCGTGAATCGTGATTGTGAAACTGGGTCACGTTCACCTGCGCGTTTGTCGAAAGGATTGCGCTCCAGAAACAAACAATGACAACCGAGAGAATGGAAGATAGAGGCTTCATACGTCAGTCCTCAATTAAATCCCGCCGCCCTTTTACCACGCCGCACCGCCTTTGTGTCAAGGCGGACACGAGGCGCTCTACCGATTGCTCAAGGTCACTGGTCACGAAAAATATTCGCTGTGCGAGAATTTATAGGACACTAGTGCGGCGGTGTTGGGCGAGGCCGTGGGGCAGGACGCGGCCTCGGTGTTGGACTAGGTCTCGCGGTCGGCGTTGGAGTGGGGGTTAGAGTAGCTGTTGGTGTCGGAGTTGGAGTGACAGTGGGTGTCGGAGTAGGCGTAGGCGATGATACCGGCACTTCAAAGGCATACACTTTGTTATCCCCGGCGACATAGATGCGTCCCCGGGCTGCAATGCCAGTTGTACTATAGAAATGCGTTCCCGCCATGAGTTCGTTTGGTCCGCCTCCATCGTAAACAACCGCGCCTGTATCGCCATCATAACCGTGTAACCGCTGGTCGCCCCCGGTTTGGTGATCTTCCGTGCCGACTACCCAGACAATCGTGTTATTGGTTCCATCAATAGAGGTGACAAAGGGTGAACCACAACCGCCACTGGCCCGGGTCACGTTCCAACCGTTGTCGACGTCGATGGCAGGCGGACTGGTGGCAGTAATGCGAAACGCGCGTAGGACGGTGTTGCCGTCGTTGTTGGCGCGCAACGCGATATAGGTGCTCTGTTGTGTGCGATAGGCGACGCCCGCCTGGAGGATAGTGCTGCTGGCAACCTGAGCTGACGTTATAGGGGCGCTAATGCCGCCGAGGTTATCTCGGTTAACCAAATACGCTTTGCGGTCCTTACCCATTGCAACCACGAGGTGCGAAGGCGTTGCGCCGGGCACGTCCACCAGCAATGGACCGGAGCTGCCAAGGTCCGCGTCGCTTTGATCGAGCGACGACCAATTGGTAGGCGCCCAGTAATCCGTGGGAGAGCCACTAAAGATGGGGCCGGGCTGGAAACGGATCACCGCTTCGCCACCGTCCCAATTTGGGGGGTTAGAGGTGTTCCCGGTGGTAACGAACGGGTTAGCGCCATCGCTGGCGATGCCGCCGACGCCCCATATTGCGCCGCCGTGGGTGCCGGCGGCGGTGGCCGCAGCCCATGCCGTGACGCTGGCCGGATTGTCTATCGGTACGCCCACCAGCCAGCCATGCCAGAGACTGCAATCCCTCATGCTCCCATACCCGACATAAAGTATGCCGCCTACGATGCCGAGCGCCGGTCGCTGCTGTTGGATCTCCGCAGTGAAAATGGTCCCGTTATATGAAGCTGTCGCTTCCACATCCACAGGCCAACCGGGATTAATGTCGCCTGTATCCACGTTAAGAGAAATGATCAGATGTTTCTTGGTCTCGCCACCATCGGGTGTGGTCATTGCGTCCAAAAAGAGCGCTCGCGAAGCGAGATCGACAATGGGCGTGCCCGTGATGCCCATTGGATCAAACTTAGTGCAGATAAGATCGCCCGCAGACACCGGAGGGCCAACGTTGCGTTCCCAGATAACGCTGCCGTCGAGAGCGTCGAGCGCATACACATTGTTCGATTCAGTTACCGCAATAACTGTCGGCCTGCCGCCCAGGCCGTCTTCGATGTAAAGCGGCTGTGCATAGACGTTGCCGACGATCGTACCGTCAAAGTTCAGGTCGCGCGTGAGATTGGCCGCGGCACTCTGTGTGAATGCGGAGTCAACGTAAAGACCGTCCCGCGAATCGTGGTTGTGAAACTGGGTAACGCTCACCTGCGCGTTTGCGTGAGTAGTTGTGCTCAGAATAGCAACGCAGTATCCGACAAAGAGGAGTGAGCGAACGCGAATTGGAGATTTCATAGGCAGCATTCATAGGCAGCAGTTTGACAGTGGAGGCGCCCATTGTAGCACAATGTGCTGCTTTCTTGTCAAGCATCGCGACGAGATAAAGTCTTAAGTCCACGAACCGCACGAATTTAGGCGAATAGAAAAACGAAAGGAATTCCAATGTTTGAGGTTAACGGAGTCGCGTCGCTGTTACGGCCAGCTTAATCAAACTGTTCCAATCACCGACTTGTCGTGCTAGCCTGCTCGCGAAAGCTCTCGGAGTAGCCTTGGCGAAGGCGGACCGCCGACTACCGATCACTGTTTCTATCAGCGCGGTCTTGGGCGAGGTTTCGGGACAGGGCGAGACCTCGGTGTTGGGCTAAGTCTTGGCGTGGCAGTAGGTGTAGGACCGGATCGCGCGCAGTACCTTCCGCCGGTGTTGCCTCCGATACCGCCCCAGATGATCATTTCACTGCCACTCCAGACTGCAGTGTGATATTCTCGTCCCGAGGGGGGATTGACGGTGCTTGTAGCGGCCCAGCTATCGAGACTTGGGTTGTATCTCCCGCCGGTGTTCAACTCGGTTGAACCATCGCCATTGCCGCCCCAGACGATCTTTTCGCTGCCCGTCCAGACCGCGGTGTGACCGAACCTGCCACTGGGTGCGTTCGTCGTGCTGGTAGCCGTCCAAGTGTCCGTGTCCGGATTGTATCTCCCGCCAGTATTCACACGGTTTCCCAAGTTATCAATGCCACCCCACACAATCATTTCATTTCCGGTCCATACCGCTGTATTCTCCTCTCGAGCTGAGGGTGCGTTAGCAGTGCTGGTTGGTGCCCAGATGTCCGTGCTCGGATCATATCTCCCGCCGGTGTCCAACCCGCCATTGCCGCCAAATCCACCCCAGACGATCATTTCACTTCCGGTCCAAACCGCCGAATGAATAACTCGTTCGGACGGTGCGTTTGTGACGCTGGTCGCTGTCCAACTATCCATGTTCGGGTCGTACCTACCGCCGGTATTCAGATAACAGCAAGGGGAAGCGGAAATGCCGCCCCAGACGATCATCTCGTTTCCAGTCCAGACGGCTGTGTGAGAGCCTCGGCCGCCGGGGGCGTTCGTGGTGGTAGTGGCTGTCCAGCTATCCGTTATGGGACTATATTTGCCGCCGGTGTTCGAATACGAAAAATTGTCAATTTCACCGCCCCAGACGATCATGTCACTGCCGGTCCACACTGCCGAGTGATAGTACCTGCCGGCCGGCGCGTTGGCGGCAGTCGTAGGTATCCAACTGTCCATCGCAGGAGTGTATCTCCCGCCAGTGTCCAGGTAATGGTTATCGTATCCACCCCAGATGATCATTTCGCTCCCAGTCCATACTGCAGTGTGATAAAATCGACCAGAGGGCGGGCTGGTAGCTGTCCAAGTATCTGCCGCTGGATCATATCTACCGCCGGTATTCCAAGGACTCTCATCATCTCCGCCCCAGACGATCATTTCACTCCCAGTCCACACGGCAGTGTGACGAGTTCGTGCTGACAGCGCGTTAGTAGCGACAGTAGCCATCCAGCTATCGGTGCCCGGATTGTATCTCCCGCCATCACCGAAATAGGTGTTGGGGAATCCGCCGGTCTGTCCACCCCACACAATCATCTCATTGCCAGTCCACACCGCCGTGTTCTGGGATCGTGGCGCAGGCGCGTTGGTGGTGCTAGTAGCTATCCAGCTATCCGTCTCCGGATTGTACCTGCCGCCAGTATCGAGGTAGCCGCCCCAGACGACCATTTCGCTACCAGTCCATACTGCTGTGTGTTCCCCTCGGCCACTAGGCGAATTGGTGAGGGTGGTAGCCGTCCAGCTATTCGTGGTAGGATCGTATCTCCCGCCGGTGTCCAACCCAGCATTGCCGCCAAATCCGCCCCAGACGATCATCTCACTGCCTGTCCACACGGCGCTGTGAGCGTACCTGGCGGTAGGCGCGTTGGTGGCATCAGTAGGTTCCCAACTGTCTGTATTGGGGTTGTATCTTCCACCGGTGTTCAAATAGCCGATGCTATCATATCCGCCCCAAACGATCATCTTGCCGCCATTCCAAACCGCGGTGTGAGACCCTCGGGCAGAGGGAGCGTTGGTGGTGCTGATGGCTGTCCAAGTGTCTGTGCCCGGATCGTATCTCCCGCCTGTGTTCACCTCATTGATGCCATGAAATCCGCCCCAGACGATCATTTCGCTGCCAGTCCAAACTGCTGTGTGACTGCGTCGGGTACTGGGTGCGTTTGCCGTGCTGGTAAGTATCCAGCTGTCCGTGGCAGGATTGTATCGGCCGCCGGTATTCAGATCGCTGCCGGCGATCGTTACATAACCGCCCCAAACGATCATTTCACTGCCGGTCCACACTGCCGTGTGAAGCTGTCGAGCATCGGGCGAGCCAGCCGTAGCTGTCCAAGTGTCGCCAGTGCACTCGGCTCCGTCTAAAACTGGAGGAAGTGTATAATTAGCATTCGGCGTTGTCACTGCCTTAGGCGATTGGTCTTCCGTTCTGGCTAGCCAAGACTTTACCGGCACTTTCAGCCATACAACTGTAGCGAGCTTTAAGTGGTCCTGGCTCTTCTCGATCACTGCCGTCGCGTAGTAATGCGTATCGTCTTCCTGCAGCGGACTCAATGTGCCGGTGCTGATCTGTGTTATCGGCGCGCCTTTCGCAGGCGGCAGGCCCAGTGTAAGAGGGCGGCTCAATGCGCTCGCTCCGTCGCTTTCCTTTTTGGCACCGCCAAACAGCGCCGCTAGTTTTTGGACGGTCTCGTTCCACTCGCGGCTGTTCAACTTCACGCCGTGTTCAATGCCGCGGCTAAATTTCTCATGTGCCCTTTCGCTTTTGACGAATTCGATTTCGCTGTATTTGCCGCTTAGCTGCTTCATCTGCTCGGCAGTGCGCTGCATTTGGAGCTCAGCCTCTGCGCGTTGCCTCAACTCGCCGTGAATTCTCTGGTCGTAGGCGTACCATCTTGTCAGCAACCGTTCCGCCAGCACGGGCCGGGCCAGACATTCCGCGATTACAAACGGATCGTTCCCCAGAGCGTCAAAAAGCTCGTGCAACACCTCAGGTTGCTTAGTGTGCTGTGTCATGCGTTCTATCTCGGCTTGCAACTGCTCAGCCGTGATGGGCCGCCGCCAGTAATCCTCCAGTGCCTGCGAGTTGCGCAGGTAATCAGCGACTTTCCCTTCAACCTGCTCCTGCGACACGACCGCATCGAGCGACGGCTTGGGATCAGGACGTTCCTTTGGCCAGATGCGGTGACCCCAGTAAACTTCCTCGATGGCGCGCTGATACGACACGCGCTCTTCGAAGGTGAGTGTTCTTTGCGAAGAGTTTGAAGGCGCTTGGGGAAGGAAGAACGCCAATAGTGTCCCAGTCAGAATAAAACACGCCGCTGCGCAAAGAAGAAGGGCGGTTACTGTGTGCGGACGAAACAATCCGGACTGAGATATGGATTTCTTTTTCACTTACAAAGTTACTTGAGAAGCATGTTTTTACTCGAAGCACGTCCAAGGCGTCAAGCATTCCGTGATTTTTTTGACCACGGATGATTCAAAGACAGTTGATTGTTGAAAGTCGATAGCTGATAACCTTTCGTCATTCGACCTTATCCGCGTGATCCCCGGTCCGTTGCTCTTCGTGTCAAATACCGTCTATTCATGTCCTAGGGCTGGATTTGATCGGTCCAGAGAAATTGCCACATAGCTATGGCGTTGATCGTGACTGAGACAGCGAACAGCGAGATTTCGGGAACAGATAAGTTGGCAGGGCCGTTACCGGTCAGCAGAAGGAACATCCAGGGAAGCAGGATCATAGCGTAGCGATAGGAGAACTGCCAACTGCCTGGGTTTCCATGCAACCAAAGCACAAGTGTCAAAAGGCTGATAGCTATCCAGGCTACTACCTTGTATCGTCCGCCCCGGCGAAATAAGAGGCATAGGAAGGGACTGGCCAGGAAGATCGAACAGCCAAAGCCGTTTGGCCGAATGTAAGGAAAATAATCAATACTCTCATATCCTTGGAATAACATCGTGTAGATATTCCATGGGATAGCGTTGATTGAGAATAAGCCGTGCTGATACCAAGGCTCGTCGCGCACTTCCGGGATATGGAGGTAACCAAAATCGAAGATGGAATGGAAGCGCGCGAAGTTATAAGCAGCGGTCGCGAGCGCCAGTGCTGCAGGCAGACATACAAAACGAAGGAGCATCGGTGTGTTCTCTTGAAGCTCCCTTTTCAATTTTTTCCAACCGACCGCTGCGCCAGTCGGATCCGCCTCAGGCGGATTGCCTGAGCTCGGTAGGACAGGCGCCCGCCCCGCAACGGGCAGCGAGCGCGACAACAAATAAACGTAAAGAGGCAACGTGATAAGCAGCTCGGTGCGATTCCCAAACGCCAGAGCAAAGAACGCTCCTGCAACAAACGGAGACCGCCGGACTAACGTGAAATAGAGCGCTGCGGCCTGGCCCAGCAAAGCCAGGCCAAGAGCGACTTGCCAGGCGCCGCCGAACCCGAGGTTACACCATGTCCAGGTTCCGAAAATCGGAAACAGGGCCAGAAGAACTCGACGAAATGGCGACCCCCCTTCGCCGATCCAGCCTTCGCAGCCGCTTCGGCGGAGTAGGCGGCTACGGTGGGCAGGAAGGGCGAGAGGGCGAATCGGCGAAGAGTTGTTCCAATCTCCTTTAAATGCCTTCGTCAGTTGAAAGAAGAAATAGACGCAAAAGCCGGCGATTAAAGCTGCTAAGACATGTCCGGGAAAGCCCTGGATCAGGCCCATGTTTCGCAGAAGCGCTACGGGAAGCATGCTAAGCACTGCTCCCAGCGGAAAGGCCGAGTAGTATCTGCCTTGCCATGGAATCATCTCGTTAAGCCAGTCGGGCGGTTTTTCCTGAAGACCCAGCTGGCCGTGTAGCAAAGCTGACGCAACTTGACTTGTGTAATCCAGATCGTGCAGGGTTGCCTTGGTCGAGAAATAAAATGCCATCGCTGCAAACAGCGATACTGCTATGGCCAGCAGAACCTCTCGAATATGGTCACTCTTCAATGCCATAGTAATGACGAAGCACGAATGACGAAGGAATGCCAAAGCTTCCGTATAGCGGGGTTATTTGACTCGCGGCCGCTTTGGAGTGCGCGGGCACATCCGCGGTTTTAAAGCGGCGACATGTCGCCGCACTCCAAAATTGCATGGCTATTTCACTTCGATTCCTCATAAGAATGGCGGCCTAAGAAGGTTTCCCAGGCGGCTTTTGTCTCCGCGGGCACATTTTGGTCAGCATTAATTAACCAGGAGACGGTGGCCAGCGAGTTTATGACAACCGAGAGAGCGACTAGTCCAGTTAACAGATGACGCGATCTTAGTAAGGCTGTTCCGCCTGAGCCAAGAAACACGACCAGGCAAAAGATCAGGAAAGGATACAGATCGGTAGCGTAACGTTGAGCGAGCAAGAAATACGATAAGATACAAACAAATTGGGCAAGTAGAGCCATGGTCGCTCCTCGCGTAAAGAGGTTGAATCCTTTGCGACGAAACAGACATGCGATTCCCATAATGGCGGCAAAGACCATCCAGCTGGACGACCACAGAAGAGAGATATATACCTCGCTGTCAGGGTTCGAAAAGAGAGAAGGATAATTATAGGAATGTCGATCGGCCACGAGAAAGGGCGGCTGACGCACGATGCCTGGAAAGCGCAGACTGAAGTAATCAGCGAGACTATAGGGAATACGACGCGGGCTGAACAGGCCGTGTTTATGCGCGAATTCGTTATGGACCGGGTTGAGGTAGTAGTCGTAGTTGACTCCAACGAAGCTGCCAAATCTTGCGTAACTTAACCAAATATGAAACGCAAAGGCAGCGCCAAGTGGAAGAAGAAGGGCCAATAGATTAGTTACTCGATTCTCTCGTGGCAATCGGAGAGCAAGAAGCAGAGCGATTAAAATGAACGGCATGCCAAAAGTGACCCGGGAAAGTAAAGCTCCGGCGGCGCACAGAGAGAATCCCAGTAATGAACGAGTTAAGGCATTGGTTTCGACCTGTCGCGAGCGAAGAGCGAAGTACAATGCGCCGAGCGACCAGGCCAGGGCCCAGATGATCGCTTCATCGTAGATAGAAAGATTTCCAAGCAGCAAAAGCAGCGGCGAGCCGAGCGCGAACCCGACGATGCATGCGTTTCCCACCCAGTTGCGGGCCTGCAAGGAAAGTGCAGAGAAACGCAAGGCTGTGCGCATCAGGCCTGCAAAAGCACACAGTGCAATGATTCCCGCGCAAAATCCCGAAACTCGCGACCATTTCCCATGTCCTGCCGGGTAGACGAAATTCAATGGAATTCGAAGGAAAGCCGGGAACGGTCCAAAGTACATGCGCACTTTGCCGTCGACGATCATTGCTTCGTGGCCGATCGCGGCCTCATCGACGTCGACATTGCCTCGCAGAAAATGTTCCGCTTGGGAATCGTACGCGCCGCCTAACACCTCCTTAACAAAAACCTGTCGTCCACCGGTCGTGGTATAGAACCAAAGAAGGACGCTCAACACGACCAGAAGCGGCAGAAATCGGGAAGCGGCATCAGATCCTTCCTTTGCCACACCGGCGATGGCTGCGGGAGTTCTTGCCATCGCGCATCCGTCCTTTGGCGGCTCAAAGGGTTCCGGATCGTTATTCGATGAGAAAATAGTCGTTCGCGATTTCACACCTGGAGGCCTAATTCCAAAAATATCAGAGTGCCCATTCTCCATGAGCAAATAGCACGGCAAACAACGCGAAAAACAATAGTGACCAGGCCGTGAGGACGCCGGCCCAAAAGCGGTTTCTTCCAAGCAGTGCGAAGAGGATGAAAGTCGGGAACATCATTAGTGTATAACGTGGCATGCTCCGAAAAAAGTTAACACTCGCGCAAAGAATCCAGGATCCAGTCATCCACATGGCGTAAACCGGACGCAGCTTGATCCAACTAATGGTCGTACAGACAAGACCGAGCGCTACGAAAAAACGCAGAAGACGGAAAGCTCGATGGCAGCGGACTTGATGGTTTCGCGCGGCTATGGCGAACGGCTGCGTTCAACACCGGGGTCCGTAAGAGAAAATGTGGAACCGCCTGATTGAGATTGGCGGCGAGAAAACGTCGCGAGCATTTGCAGGCGCCGATTCTGTTCGTCCTTACCTTTTAAAATCCAAGGCGCCTTTTTTGACTGCGTAAGCGTAGCCCACCATCAGGATCGTGATGAAGCTGAGCATGCTCCAGAAAATAACGCTGCTCTGTTTGATAGCGTCGCGGTACACGACTGCCCACGGGTACATGAACACGATCTCGATATCGAACAGGATAAAAAGCATCGCCACCACGTAAAACTTCACGCTGAAGCGCGGCTGGCGTTCACCCTGGGGGATCATGCCGCATTCGTATGCGGTATCTTTGGCAGGCGTGCGCTTTCCGCTCTTGCCTACGAGTACACTGACAACCAACGCGGAAGCAGCGAAGAGAATGGCTACGAGGATCTGCAGGAGTACTGGCAAATATTCGCCTAGCATCCGGAATTCCCTGGAACTAGCAGGTTTCGGTTATTTTACACCAGCAAGATGGCCATTCTGCTGAGCGATCGCGTTGGCCAAAGCCGCGGGCAACCCCTTGTATTTCTTGCCGGTCTTCTTGACCGCGCCCCGCGCCACGAGATTCTGCAATTTTTCATAAGCTCGCAGGCGCAGCATTTCCTCGCCACCGCTGGCGGCGTTCCGGGCCCGAAGATTCTCGTGCACGATGTCGAACAACTGCTTAAATTCGAACGACGAACGCCGTGAGAGGACAGCGACCAGCTCCTCAGTTACCAGATCAGGAACGCGACGGGAGAATGCATTTTTCTTTAGAATAGCCATAAGGTGAGAAGGATAGCACGTTTCGGCCCCAACTGCAGCACTTTTCTTTATTTTCCCGTTTTTGCCGTGACTGAAACTCCAAAGAGTGCCGAAATGGCACACCTCTCCGGACCGACTTCCCGACTAGGGTGTGGGCGATGGGCTGCTCATCGCTGGCCGCGGCGTGGCCGTCGTAGAAGGCGCCCAACTGCCAAAGCCTGTGGCGGCTTGCTGTCGTGCCGCCGTGCCGACGCCGCTCAGGATGGCCAGCCCGATCGTCGCTTGGTCTAACGTAATTGGCCCGAGGGACTCGGCCACATAGCCATCACGGTCATATCTTTGCGAGGAGACAATCGGACTCAGGTGTTTCGTAATCACCTCTGGCGAAGGAAGCTTATCTAGATCAACGGAACGAGCTATTGCCGGCACGAACGCCGCCGCCATTAGCAACATCGGACGAAGCGAAGCATCAAGGCGGGAATATAGCAGCGCAGCATCCACGTATGAGAAAAAATTCGTTGGCGCTGGCAGCAATCGCTCGGCGGCCTTGTACGTTTGCGAATTAAAAAGCTCCGAGGAGCTACTCGCGCTGCGTTTCACCGCCTCCTCTACCGACACGGGATTCAAACCGGCGATAAGAATCCGGTCAGACAATGCGATCGTTGGAGTGATTGCGACGAGTGTGGCTACCGATTCCTTCGAAAAATATCGGACACCGTCCTTTTCTGCTTGCGTCCAGATTGCCCCTTCATCGGCGCGTGTGAACGCTTCGATGATCTTGCCGGCCCTGGCCATGTCCAGCACTGGCAGGGTTACGAGCAAAGTTGGCCAATGGGCACTGGATGGCCAGTCTGCCAGCGCTCCCAGTTCCACGCCAAACGCAGCTTTCCAATCATCGGCCGCGATCCCGCCGGTGGCGAAGTCCTGGAAGGCCTTCTGCACCGCGCCACCTAGCGCGGCGGCCTGGTTTAGTGTTTCCATCTTTTCCCCGAGATTGAGCAGCATCGCCAGATAGAAAAATGTCTCCTTCGTTCCAAGCGTTAGTGAGGAGCGGTTTAGCGTGCCACGAGTCTCGAGCTTTGGCATTCCGAGAAAAAGCACGTCGCGTATTTTTCCGTTCTCAAATCGCGATGAACCGGCAATGCACCGCATTTTTTCAAGCATGGTGGTCTCGCCGGGAGTCGAGCTTGATTGGACTGCAGCACGCAACGCGGCAAGCCGCTCGGAAAATGTTTTGGGCTGGAGATAGAAAGACGCTGCGTAGTTCGATGGCCGGTGCGAGGTAGCGGTCTGGTACGCTTCGTCCTTATCAAGAGTTTCCCCTGAATCTTTCGCGCGATGGTCGACGCGATCGAGCAACGCCTTTAATTCCGTCACGTTTGTCGCCGCGAAGAACCATGGGCGGTCATACGTCGTTGCCAGAGTAAATGGAGTCGCCGTGACCACATCGATTTCATGACCCTGATACTGAAGTTTCTTGCCCTTCGTGCCTGGACGTTGTTCCAAAAGCATCACACGCCATTTACCGATGACTCGCTCAGCGTCCTCCTGGGTCCCGCGAAAACGAAAGCCGCCCACGAGACTTGGGGCGCTATCGCTGATGGACGTCAAGGCGAAGAAAGCGTTCTTTGGGTCGAGCTGTTCGATCTCCTGCAGCGTCACGAGACCTTTCGGGGCTGGCATGTTGTCCAGCGGCTTGCGCAGAAAATCCTGTACGGCCGGTTCGCGGTATAGCTGATAAATATCCGACTGACGCCATTCATCGCGGGTGCGACTAAAGTCCGGCATGTGCGCAAAAAAAATTGTTTCCCGCGGCAGAAACGCGCTCACAGAAGCGCTCGAAGCCTGTTGTGAAAAATTCCAGTAGTACCAACCAGCGTATGCGGCAACGGCGACCGCAATGATCAGCAACAGAATTCGTTTCATAAACAGCGCTTCTCAAGCGCGGATGCTCGATACTCGATGCTCGATACCCGATCAAACGCAAACTTGGTCGAGGTGTCTCAGCGTAGTGATTAGGCCCTCGGATGAAATTGGCGGTGCACGGCTTTCAATCGCTGTTGATCGACGTGCGTATAGACTTGTGTTGTCGAAATGTCGGCGTGGCCGAGCATTTCCTGGATGATGCGCAGATCGGCGCCGTTCCCCAGCAGATGCGTTGCGAAACTGTGTCGAAGAAGATGAGGATATATGTTCTGTTCGAGTCCGGCGCGACGCGCATGTTCTTTCACGATCTGCCAGATACGCACTGTTGTTAGTTTGGTGCCGCGCTCGGAAAGAAAAATTTCGCTGCTGCTACGACGCTTCACGAGTCTGGGTCGCTCAGTGGACAGGTACGCTGCCAGCGCTTCGCATGCCTTGCGACCGACCGGCACAAGCCGCGTCTTGTTTCCTTTGCCGGTTACCCGCACAATTCGCTCTTCGAAGTTGAAGTTCTCAAGACGCGCGTTTGCCAGCTCCGAAATACGCAGGCCGCTCGCGTAAAGCAGTTCGATCATGGCCCGATCGCGTAACCCGTGAAGAGCATTCGTGTCGATCTTCTCCAGGAACTGCTCGATTTGTAATTCGTTCAGCGTTTCCGGGAGATATCGCTCGATTCGCGGAAGCGCTATCGCTTCAGCCGGATCGCGCTGAAGCTGACTTCTAGCGACCAGGAACCGGAAAAAGATCTTCAACGCGACCACGATGAGTTTAATCGAAGAAGCGGAAAGGCCGGCGCGCTTGCGATCGGCGAGATATTCGCTGATCGCCGGCAATGTCACTGCACGCGGATCATCAATTTTTTTCCTGGCTGCGCACCAGCGCGCAAATTCACTCAGCGATCTTTGGGTAGAGAGCTGATAATTTTCAGAAAGACCGCGCTCGATTGCCAGGAAACGGATAAACGAGTCGATCGCGTCTTCCATTACCGCAAAGCTAAGTGATGAGTGACTAGTGACTAGTGAAAAAGTTGGCGCTTCGGTACGGCGCGACCGGCGAATTCTCGGCGAGCAGAGGTTCGAAGGTGCTCGCGAACAGGTCGCCAGAGGCGCTCAAGTGTGGCGCAACTTTGTAAGTTGCGCTCCCACGAACGAGCAAGTTACAAACTGGCTCCACGACGGACAGCGTCCGAAATTGCGGGACCTCTAGCATTTATTGACAAGGCAACCTTAAGTGTCCGATGTTTGGTTACGATGAGTTTGGACCTCAATTCCATCCTGAAAGATTGGCCGCACGAGAACGGCAATATCAAGGTGCGCAAAATCGCGGGGCTGGATGGCCGGGAGAAATTGCAACTGCGGGTCGATCTCGGCGTGTTGCAAATGGAATTGACCGGGCGACCGGATGGCCGGCGTCCGCACAATTGTGAGTCGCTTCTGGAATATCATCAGAGGCGGGCGACCCGGACCGCAGGGAAGGGCGAAACCTACGAGCTTACGCCCGAACAATGCTCAGAACTGCAACAGGAAGGCATCCAATATTATCATCGTTATCTGAGCCTCTTTCAGATCAATGACTTCGAAGGCGTGGTGCGTGATACGCAGCGTAATCTGGACCTTTTTACGTTCGTCTCCGAGCATACAGATCGCGAGGAATTTTCCTGGAGCCTGCAACAATTCCGGCCTTACGTGCTCATGATGAACACGCGCGCCAAAGCGTCTATTTTTCTTGGGCAGGGTAAATTTGCCGACGCCATAACTGAAATTGAGCGAGGCCGTGACGCGATTACCGATTTCTTTCAACAGTCAAACTTTCCGGAGCTGATGTCGAAGAGTTCCGAGATCGCGTTTCTCGACGAATGGCTCGAGGAAGTGAAAGCCAGACGCCCGCTTTCCAAGCTGGAGATCATGCGGCGCGAGATGGAAACTGCGATTGCAAAAGAGCTCTACGAGCGCGCCGCGGAGTTGCGCGACGCGATCAAGCTCTTGCAGGCAAAAGGCCGTTGACGCTGTCGCCGCGCAATGACCGAGATCGGGGAGGGTATTTGAACAGTTTTTTACCACATCAGTGATATAAACTGTCCTCCCAATCATAGGTGGTTTCGCCGGCTTCATTGACGATTAATTCGCAAAACTCCTTGCCCGGTTGTGGGCGCCACCTGAAGTTTCCTCCTATGGCTACACAACTTACCCAATACGCGCATCCTGAGGTGCTAGTGGAGACCGAGTGGCTGGAGAAACATCTCAAAGACGATGGGATCAGGATCGTGGAGTCGAATGAAGACGTACTGCTTTACGATACCGGACATATTCCCGGCGCAGTGCACATCGACTGGCGCGCCGATCTGCAAGACCCGGTGATTCGTGACTATATCGCGCCTGAGAAATTTGCGGAGCTTTGCGGCCGTAACGGCATCACACCAGACACGACCTGCATTTTCTATGGTGATAAAGCCAACTGGTGGGCCTGCTACGCACTCTGGGCGTTCCGACTCTTTGGGCACGAGAAAGTGAAAATTCTCAATGGCGGTCGCGACAAATGGAAAACGGAAGGCCGTCCCATGACACGCGACGTCCCCAAATATGCAAAGACAAATTATCCAGTACCGAAGAAACGATTCGACAAAGAAATTCGCGCCTTCTTCGATGAAGCATTGGCGCAAAGTAAAAGCGGTAACCCGCTGATCGATGTGCGCTCACCGGGCGAATACAAAGGCGAGATTACGCACATGCCCGAGTATCCGCAGGAAGGCGTATTGCGCGGCGGGCATATTCCCGGGGCAAAGAGCATGCCGTGGAAAACCGCAACCAATGATGATGCCACCTTCAAGCCGGCGTCAGAACTGGCAAAAATCTACTTCGAACAATGCGGAGTTGGACCAGAAAAGGATACAATTGTTTATTGCCGTATCGGCGAACGCTCGAGTCACACATGGTTCGTGCTCACCTACTTGTTAGGCCTAAACAATGTCCGCAATTACGATGGTTCCTGGACTGAATGGGGCAACAAAGTCGGTGCGCCGATTGAGAAGAGCGCCTAAAACACATTGTAGCCACGGCGCTCTGTCGCCGTGCGCTTGAGAGGAACGCCTCAACAGGGCGAGGCGGCTACAAGAAATGCTGCGAATCCGCTGGCATGCCGCAGTACTTCCGATCTCGACAGACACGCGATTCTTTTGCCAAACTCCGCCTATATGAAATCAACGATACAAATAATTCTCATTGGGATGGCACTGCTCTCTGTTGAGGTTGCCGGAACGAAAATGTACGCGATTGCTCCACCGCCTGGTGGCGGTTATCCCGGGGGCAACACTGCGGCAGGGCAACAGGCCTTCTTGTTTCTCACCAGCGGCCTGTACAACACCGCTGTTGGTTTCTTGTCGCAAGCGGGCAATGCCACCGCAAATTTTAACACAGCCGTAGGCGCCGGAGCGCTCCTTTCAAACACCGCCGAGGGAAACACAGCCACCGGCGCCGGTGCGCTCTTAAAGAACACGACAGGCATTGAAAACACGGCCATTGGAGAGTCGGCTCTGTTCAGCAGCATCGACGGAGACCGAAACACTGCAGTCGGTGCTGACGCGCTCTTGAACAATACCGGAGGTGCCTTCAACGTCGGTGCAGGTTTCAACGCCCTCGGTGACAACATCACTGGTGCCTCAAACGTAGCGCTTGGCCCTCAAGCGCTCGCGGGAAACACGGTCGGCAGTAATAACACGGCTGTTGGCGCTCTCGCTGGAATTAGCAGCACCGGGGACGGAAACGTTTATGTCGGCGCTGGTGTGATAGGCGTTGCGGGGGAGAACAACCACACTTACGTACGTAACATCAAAGATACTAGTGTAAGTGGTGGTAATAGCGACACAGTTACGCTTGATCTTACGACTGGCTTGCTCGGTCACTTGAGCTCTTCTGCTCGTTATAAAGAAAACATCAAGCCGATGGGCGACTCCAGTGAAGCACTTTACCGCCTGAAGCCAGTGACTTTTCGTTACAAAAAAGAGGTGGATCGAGTTCAATCGCCAACGTTTGGCCTGATTGCCGAACAAGTGGCCGACGTAAACGCCGATCTTGTCGCTCGCAATTCCGCCGGTCAACCCGAGGCAGTCCACTACGAGCAGGTGAACGCGATGTTGCTCAATGAATTCCTGAAAGAGCACCAAACCGTAGTGGAATTAAAGAAAGAAATTTCAGCTCTCGCTGCGACGGTGAAAGCGCAGGCAGCTCAACTTCAGAAAGTAAGTGCGCAAGTTGAGATGGGTAAAAGCGCGACGCGAATGGTTGTGAGCGACTGAAGCTGCGAATGGTGGCGATGCTTGAGGCGGCAGTGGCGATTCGTTAGGCGTTCGCCACGGCGAACGCCTCTACAAAAATTTCAGACGCGCCCAGTTTTTACCAACAGCTCATGGATTAGCCGCATTCGCCTTCGCTCTTTGGGACTGGAACGTAACTGCGCAAGCGAGCGCCGGATTCGCCGCGTCCAATTCAAGTTCGCCTTTGTTCCAGGTATGTTGAAGCGGTATTTGCGCGCCAGCAGATCGGTGATCATGACGATGGCGATCCATGCCTCGCTCTTAAAAAGCGCTTCCATGATCGCCGGGTAAAAATCCTTTTCGAAGTCGACCTGGTCGGTCGTTGGATTGAAACCTGCGAAAACGGCGACCTTCTCCAGGTCGAATCGGGACTGTTCCGATGTCGCTGTCGGATGTTCAAAAGCTTCTTCCCATAAGGCGCGGATCGGTTTGTGATCGTGCGTCGTATAAGTCGCAACAGAAAGCCGCTCGTATTCGCTTCCGGGCGTCACTTGTTCACCATGACTTTCCCATTGCGGGATTTTGAATCCGGCAATCCCGAGTGCGCGCAGATTTGGCCGCACGTAATCGGGCACAACTCCGAGGTCTTCGCCGATTACCCGCGTGGTGCCAGCTCCTTCCAGCACAACGCGCAGGAATTCTTCTCCTTCGCGCTTGTTCGCCTCGCGAGTTTCGGCTGTTTCGTCGTTACGTGGAACGAAATGCGGTGCGCGGCCGCCGGTTTGTTCCAGCATTTGATTCCAATCGAGCGGAAAAAACTGTTTGTTCTTCCGCGGTCGCCACGGGAAAGCATAGATGCGATAAAATCCGAGCACGTGATCGATGCGAAAAAGATGAAAGACGCGCCGGACAGCGCGGACGCGCTCGCGCCACCACTCGAAATTGTTCGCGCGCATTTTGTCCCAGCGATAGAGCGGAATACCCCAGTTCTGGCCCCACTTTTGGGTAAACGCATCGTCTTTGAAATAAGGCTCGGGAGGCGCGCCGCCGCACCAGTCGAGCACAAATTCATCCGGCCGCGCGAACACGTCGGCACTATAATAACTGACGCCAAACGGAATATCGCCCATTAACGCCACGCCGCGTTCTTCGGCGTATGATTTGATCGCGCGCCACTGCTGGTACGAGATCCACTGGACGTAAGAGAAGAAATTTTGTCGATTCGCTATGGCTGCTTGCCGATCTTGGGGCAGACCCCGTACCCAGGTTCGGGCTCTTTCCATTGATTGATGTTGCGCCGGCCATCGATTCCATGCTGCGCTATCGTCATTCTCCTCCATCAGGATTCGGAAAAATGCATAATCGCGCAGCCATGCAGCTTCTTTTTCGCAAAATGTTCGGAATTCCAACTGCCGTTCTTCGGTGGCATTAGCGGAGAAATTCGCAAACGCTTTCTCTAGGATGCGCCGCTTCAGTTTTTTGACTTGGCGGTATTTTACTTCGCCAAGACGAAGACTGCGAAGGTCGGCGCCAACAACTGCAACATCAAAGTCTTCGCGCGTTAAATCGTGAGGCGAGTTTGGCGCAAGGTGGATCGTGGTGGGCTCGATCGCCATGGCGCTAATGGCATTGTATGGGCTGCTGTCGACTCCCGTCTCGTTGATGGGCAGGAGTTGGACAAGCTTCAATCCAATTTCCGCTGCCCAATCGATAAACTCCCGCAGCGCGCCGACGTCACCGATCCCCAGATCGTCCGTCCCGCGCAACGCAAACAGCGGCACGAGCACTCCCGCGATCTTTTCTTCGGGCGAAAGGTTCATCCGCAGAAAAATGACGAATGACTAATGACGAATGACGAAATAATGACGAAGCACGAACGACATCTGAATCTACCAGCCATTTTCGTCATTTGGTCATTCAATTTTTCTTTCGTCATTAGTCATTCGAGCTTCGTCATTTCCTTCGCACTTGCCAGTCTTCGACGAGATTGTTTGGGATTTCCTGCAGAAAACGCGATGGCCGCTGGAAAACGTCGCCATATCCTCCGCTCAGACGCATTTGCGGATAAGTGAGATACAATTCGTCGCGCGCGCGTGTAATGGCCACATAAAATAGACGCCGTTCTTCCTCGAGTGCGTCGCGTGTATCGAGCGAGCGACTGCTCGGGAACATTCCGTCGGTCAGCCAGATCGCGAACACTGTGTGAAACTCAAGGCCCTTGGCCTGGTGCACTGAAGAAAGGTTGACAGCTTCCTTGTCGCTGATCTGAGTTGGCGCGGCTTCTGCATCAATGTTGCTGATCAGCGCCAGTTGCGAAAGGAATTCGTGCACGTCCTTAAACTGGCGGGCAAAGACTGCGAGCTGATTTAAATCTTCGCGGCGAAGGTCATAGTTTGTGAAGTTCACTTTGGCATAATCATCATAGATCGCTTCGACGACAGACGTGATCATTTCCGACGGCATATTGGGATGACCAGCGGGAGCGATTTCGTCCAGCGTGCGCGCGAGTTGCTCCCATGCCTTCTTTGATTTCCCGGGAACATTCATGGCCAGGAGGCGTTCGCCAAAGCTGTAATCCGCCGGAGGCGGATCGCTGACCCCGGCAGACGCTGATGCCATCTCCACGCCGCGGTCAACTCCCGCGGCTACAGCGGTTTCTGATTCTTGTTCAGACCCGCGGTCATCCGCCTTCGCCGAGGCTACGGCGGACAAGTCGTCCGCGGCTACAAGGTCCGCCGCCCACTTCTGCCAAAGATTTTCCGCGCTACGATTGCCAATGCCGGGAAGCAATTTAGCCATGCGTTTGAATGCGACTTCATCGCGAGGATTGGCTACGAACCGAATAAACGCGGTGACATCCTTAATATGCGCCTGCTCGAAGAATCTGATGCCACTGGTGATTTGATAAGGTATGCCGCGCCGTGACAACTCCAGCTGCAGCTCGACCGCGTGATAATGCGCGCGGTAGAGCACCGCAATGTCGTTGAGATCAACATTTTCATCGCGCAGTTCGAGGATCCGCTGCGCCACGAACTGTGCTTGCTCCGCACCATCGTTTAGCGCCACAAGGGCTGGCCTCAGCGCTTTTGATTCGCGCGTTGCGCTTAGGCGCTTGCGGAATTGGTGAATGTTTGCGGCAATGGCCGCGTTCGCTACTTCCAAAATTTCTGGCACGCTGCGATAATTCATCTCGATCTTGAACACCTGCGCCTCCGGATAGCGCTTTGGAAATTCGAGAATGTTTTGAAAATTGGCGCCGCGCCACGAGTAGATCGACTGCGCGTCATCGCCCACCACCATCACGTTGCGATGGTCGCGGGCGAGCAGATCGACCAGATCAGCCTGGATCTTGTTCGTGTCCTGATATTCATCGACGAGAATAAACTGAAACTGTCGCCGGTAAATTTCCGCGATCCGTTCGTGCTGTTGAAACATCGACAACGTCTTTTGCAGCAAGTCGTCGAAATCTACTGAGTTGGTCGCCTTCTTCTTTTTTTCGTAGCGCTCCCTAACGTCCTGAATCTTGTCTAGTAACGGCAGGAAATAGGGGAACTTCTCCGCAAGCAATTCTTGCAACGGTTTCTCTGTATTGACGACAAAACTAAAAATCTCCGCGAGTACATCACCTTTCGGGAATCGAATCTCCTTCGGATCGATTCCTGCGCTGATTACGACGGCATTGATCAAATCCTTTTGATCTTCGCGGTCCAAGATTGTGAAACCACTCGAGTAGCCGAGCGCACTGCCGTGTCGACGCAAGATCCGATTTCCTATCGAATGGAATGTGCCACCCCAAAGCCCGCTGGCATCGACTGGCAGCAAATTCGCGACACGATCCAGCATTTCGCGCGCAGCCTTGTTCGTGAAAGTGAGAAGCAGGATATTGCGAGGATCGATCCCGTTTTCGAGCAGGTACGCCACGCGATAGGTAAGCGTGCGGGTCTTCCCTGAGCCGGCACCCGCGATCACGAGAAGCGGACCCGGCGCCGCAGTCACTGCCGCGAGCTGTTGTTGATTTAGCTCTGCAGCGTAATCGATGTGAATCCCGCCGTCGCGGGATGCAGGCGCGCGTTGCAATGTGTATTGGCGAGACATTTTTAATAATCGCGGATTTTGGATTGCCGATCGCGGACTCCAAAGAACCGCAGCGACGGCAGGTTCGCAAATTCCATCATCGATCAAGCAGCATCGCATCCAAGCAAGCCGAATCGGACTTCCTCGCAAAAGCCATTGCAAACAGCGATGGACGATGCCCATAATGCGGTCCCCTTGCCCCGCCTCATTACATTTACATTCTTGTTGGCATTGTTGTGCATCAGTCCCGTGGTGACGGGATCCGGCACGGGCCAGGATGTTTCGCAGTTGCGAGCCCAGCTTAAAGCAGCCCAAGACGCCGCGGACAAACCTGCGATTATCGAGTTGAGCCGACGCATTCTCGCCATCGCTCCCAACGATTCCAACGTCTGGGAGACACTTGCCCAAACAGAACTGGAAACCGAAGATTTAGATCGTCTGGAGCAAACACTCGACGCATGGCGAAAAGCAGTCGGGCATCCGTCAGCGTCGATTGAGGATTTTCAAGGTACCTTATGCTTTAAGCGCAAGGATTATCAGTGTGCGGAGCGGCATTGGCTTGCTTACGTCGCGACGAAGCCGCGCGCAGCCGATACCGCGACTGAGTACGACGATCTGGCAGACTTATGCGCGGCGCAGGAGCGTTGGGAAGATCACGCGAATTATCGAACGAAGGCAATCGCTGCGCAGGATTCGGCCGCGCGCCGTGTCTCGCGCGCAATCGCTTTCCTTCGTCTGCACAAGTGGGACGCCGCTTATTCCGACATGGCGAAGGCAAACAAGATGGACGCCACCGCCCCGGAAGTGAAGGAATGGCTCCCGCAGTTCGAGCGGTTGCAGGGATTCCTGCCGCGAATCAAAGAGCTCGACGCACAGATTGCGAAATCGCCGAACGATCCCGCAATCGCGGCACTATTGCTCGAGCGAGCGCGCATTTTCACTCTGGCCGGCCGACCGTTACTGGCGCTCGACGACGCCCAACGCGCGTTCAAGCTCCAGCCGGCATCGATGCGCGCGCGCATCCAAACTGCCGAGGCATTGCTCGATGTTGATAGCGTGGACGACGCGGCAAAGTTGGAAGTTGGCAGAGATCTTCGCCGTGGAGAGGACAAACACGTTAGCGAGCAAGTCCTCCGCGAACTCAGCGCACTGGATGCAAAGCTTTTGCTGAATCCAAAGGATTCTGCGGCGCTTACTGCGCGCTCGAAAATCTTGAGAGAACTGCGTCAGTTCATGCTGGCCCTGGCCGACGCGCGCGCCGCGCTTGCGATCAACGATAAATCAGCGGACGCCCACTTTGAAGCCGCGCAGGATCTGAATGGTTTGGGTCAGCCAAAAGAGGCACTGGAGCAGGCTCGCATCGCTACGGAGCTGGATCCAGGGGATTCGGCGAAATGGTTCTTCCGGGGTGTCCTCGATAGAGAGCGCGCAAATTTCGCGGGAGCGATTGAATCGCAAACTAGCTCCCTTGGAATTAATGAATCCCTGGCAGCGTTAAACGAACGCGAGCAATGCGAACGTCGCATCGGGAAGATACATGAGGCGGATGCCGATCTTCGCAGGATTCGAGAATTGGCGCCAGAACAGAAATGAACCGCCGATTCTGCGTAGCGATCTGGTTTCTTCTATCCTGCGGGCTCGCCATTGACCTGCCCGCTGCAGTGGGCGCTGAGGACGAGCAGAAAGAGGAAATTTCAAATGCCAACCCCGATGCCGGCGGCATCGTGATCGAGCCTTCTAGTGGTGAAATCTCAGAAGGAAGTCAGATCACGATCGCCTTTCCAGTGGCGATAGTGGCTCCCGATCTTATCGATGTCGGCAATCAACCTCCGCCGTTTAGTAGCGAACCGAAACTCGACGGCACGTTCCTTTGGAAAAGCCAGACAGAAGGCGCGTTCACCGTCAGCGGCGTCGTCGCCGGCGCGCATCATCGGTTGACCCTCGCTTCCGGTCTGAAGGACGCGAAGGGGAAACCATTCGTTGTGAAAAACTGGAGCGCCGAATTTACGACGCCAAAGTTTGCGATCGCCAGTGATTTCGGTGAACGCGACGAGCTGTCTGCGCGCCCGCAAATTTACCTGGAATCCACTTACGCAGTTCAACTCGCCGAAGCTGCTGAGCACATTTATTTTCAAGAGCGCGATTCGCACGAGCGTTTTCCTGTTGAGGTAATCCAAACGACCGAGGAGAAGAACGCGGGCCCTCCGGAAGGAACAGGGTTCAGAGTCGCACCGCGAGAGCCACTTCCGGTCGGGCACACGTTCGATTTGATCGTGAATGGCTTACTCGATGCGAAAAGCCGTCGTCCGCTTCGCTATTTGCAGGTGATTCCAGTCGGAAAAACCAAGCCGCTGAAGGTCGAATGGGTCGGCGCGTTCAATCACGCTCTAGAGGAGCCGATGATTCGCATCAAGTTCAACGATGACATCGATCCGGTGGAAGCGACGCCCGAACGAATCCATGTCGAGCCTGCGGTGCAGAAAATGAAACTCCTCGCGAGTGGCAGCGAGGTCGACATCGCCGGTAGCTTCGTAACGACGCAGCGCTACAAGGTTACGATTTCGCCTCAGCTAAAAGGCGATCGCGGATTTGGCCTTGCTGCTGAATCGCGCTGGGGCGCGACTTTTCGCCCAAAGGAATCGTGCCTTGTTTTTCCATCTTCACAGGTCTTTGCGCGTGCGCGCCAGGAGTTGCGTTTCGCATTCTTCCAGATCAACACCCCGCAGGTGACATGGAAATTCGCGCGCATCCCACCAGAAAAATTATCGGCAGTCACGGCACGCGTCAGAGATTTCGAAAAGGACGCTACCGACCCTGTCACCGGTAAGGTCGTAATCGATCCGCGCACTGGCTTTTCGAAGCAATTTCAAACTGAATTGCTCGTCGACGCATTTCAATTGCCGGTGTCGGCCAGTGGCACATTCGATGCAACGAGCGGTGACATCGAAACACGACGCGATGTTCATTGCACTCCACCGACAAACGAAGGATTTGCCGGCGCGTATCTTTTCGAAGCGCACGCCAACCTCCCCGATGGCCGGATCGTTGGGAATCGCTCGATCATCTGCGTTAATGACTACCTCCTAACGCAAAAACGAACCCCCACGACTGTCATCCTGCGTCTGGCGAAGATGTCCGATGCGAACTCCGTGGCCGGCGTAACAGTGCGCGCCGTCACCGAAGAGAACATCGAGCTTGCCCGCGCCATTACCGACAAGGACGGCATCGCGCAGTTCCCGAAGGATTCAATCCTGCCGCAAGCTCGCGATTCCAAAGCGAAGAGCGCGCATCTGTTCATCGCTGACACGGCGACCGGACCGGCGCTGCAATTTGTCGAAGGCACATCGTATCCATCCGGGAGCGGCGACAGCCGCCCTGATAAAAGACCGCAAGCGGAGATCATCACAGACCGCAATCTCTACCGGCCGGGTCAAACCGTGAAGATGAAAGGATTGGTCCGCGATGTAACCAGCACTGGCCTCGCCATTCCAAGTGAGGCCAGGTCACTTTGGCACGGCGTGGTTGATGTGCATTGGCGCATCGCCACTGGCGATGGCGACCGAACGGTGGGCGAAGGCACAGTACCACTTTCGCCTTATGGAGGATGGGAAGCTGATTGGACCGTCCCAGAAAAGGCAAAGCTCGGCGATTACATCATCGATTGCCGGGTGAACGGCAACGAGTATCAAGGCTCAACCAGGATCAATATTCAGGAGTATCGCGTCCCGCTATTTTCGGTTGTTGTAGCAGCGGCCAGCCCGGAGGTCGGTACGACGGCGCATGCACAAGTCTCCTCTGCGTATTTTCACGGTGCGCCAAACGTCGATGCGCGCGTCCACTGGAAAGCGACTTGGTCGACATCGGCTGAGTATGGTGCCGAAGAGGAAGGGTCGTATCGAAAGCGTTTCAACACTTATGCCGAAGTCGGACCGCGGCTTGATGTTGATAGCGAAGACATGAAAACAATTGAGGGGGACACGAAACTCGATGCGCACGGTCTGGCGACGCTCGCGTGCGAATCGCCATTCAAAGATAATCTCGCGGTTGGTCGGGCAAGCGTGGTTTGGCGCGTGGATGTGACTTCAGTCGATGGCCAAACGCTGACGGGCGGTGAGATGGCAACACTGTTTTCTTCCGAAACGCGCCTCGGCGTTCGTGCGAACGAACAAACCGCAGAGCCTGCCGGCCTGCCCGCCGGAGCCTCGGCACAAACGGGCGTGAAGGTCGAGATCGATGCTCTCGATCCAAAAGATCAAAAAGTTAGCGGTGTTGTTGTTCAGGTCGACCTGTTTCATGTCACTACAAAGACGGCAAAGGAACAGATCGCGCCGTTTGTTTATCGCTACCGCAATACCGACCAGTTTGCGAAAGTGGCGTCACAAGAATCGAAAACGCCTGCGGACCTGATTTTCCCGACTACGGAGACAGGCCGATATATCGTCGCAGTCAGCGCGCTGAAAATCAAAACGCCGCTCGTGAGCGACGAAACGACAGTCACGGGTGAAAAGCCGGCCGAACTTCCGGTGATCAACGAGACTACGTTCAAGATCGAGCATCGTACCGAACCATTTCTGCCAGGCGATAAAGCTGCGTTTACGATACAAGCGCCATTTGGCGGCGTCGCCTGGGTTTCAGTCGAAACAGATGAAGTACTCGACACACTGCTTGTTCCAGTAATGGGCAACGCAGGCCGAATCGAATTGCCCATCAAAAAGGACTACGCGCCGAATGCAACGGTTTCAATCTATCTCGTTAAACCCGGCGGCGACAAAGAGCTGCCGCGAGAACGCTTCGCCTATAGCGACATGGAAGTGCGTCGTCCGGATCGCGAATTAAAAATCGAGCCGCATCTTGCAAGCGCCACCGCGAAGCCCGGCGAAACGGTGCGCGGCGATGTGAGCGTCACTGCGGAAAACAAACCGGTTTCTGACGTCGATCTTCTGGTTTTCGCAGTTGATGACGCGGTACTAACGCTCGGAGATTGGAAGCTGCCAGCGATCGGCGCCAGATTTTATCCGAGGAATCCTTTCTCTATACGCACTTACGAGGCGCTCCACGGCTACATCGATGACCTGGCGAAGCTCAGTCTGACGCAAAAAGGATTCACAATTGGCGACGGTGGCGAAGAAGCCGTCTCAAACACCAAAAATGTCCGCAAGGAATTTCGCACACTCGCCTTTTGGCAGGGGAGTTTGAAAACCGGCACGGACGGTAAGGTGACGTTTGAATTCAACGCGCCGGATAATCTGACGACCTACCGGATCGTCGCCGTCGGCCAGACGAAGGCGAACCAGTTTGGCGGTGATGCGACACAGACGGTGAAGATATCGAAACCGCTCCTCGTCGATCCAGCATTGCCGCGTTTTTTACGCGACGGTGATGAAGTCGAGTTGCGTGCTATTACTCGGGAAAACTTTACCGATAACGATGAAATCACAGTGCGCTGCGTCACGGATGCAAACTTGAAATTACTCGGCGTAGATAGTGCAACGCTATCCGCCCATCGCGACGCGCCGACAGTGTTCCGATTCAAAGCGAAACTCGCGGACGTCAATCTCGTGCCGACAAAAGTTCGCTTTGAAGCGGTCTCGAAATCGAACAACAAAATGACGGACGCGGTGGAGATCACACTCCCTGTGCAACCGCCGACGATTGTGCGCAAGGAAAGCGTGGCCGGTTCGTTCAAAGGTCCGCAATTCGACGCGCATCGCGTGATGCCTGATCCATGGCGGCATGGTCGCGGTCAATTCAGCACGACGATTTCGACCTCACCCTGGCTGCCCGAGATCATGGGATTGCCGGTGATTCTCCAATATCCGCACGGATGTTTCGAACAGATTTCGACGAAACTACTGGGCTACAGTTTGCTGGCAAATCTGCTGGCCTATTTGCCCGACTTGCAGGAACGCGACGTGGAATATCGCGCCACGCTCGAACGCGGGATGAAGCAGTATGCCGACTCACTGCTGAGTAGTGGAATGCTTCCGTATTGGCCCGCTGGCGACACAGGCAACGGTTTCGTGACCTGCCAGGCGCTTTGGTCGGTCAACGAATCGGTCAACGCTGGGTTCGAGGCGCCCGCAGAGTTGCAAGAGAAGCTTAGCGGCGCTGTAAACAAGATCCTCAAAGGCGAGATTCCCGCGTCCCGATTTGAAAAGTGCTTTGCACTCTTTGTGCTTACGCAGTCGGAGAGCCACGACGATTTCCGGAATGAATCCCAGGAGCTTTATCTGCATCGCAACGAAGGCAGCGATGAAGACCGGGCCTTGCTCGCAATTGGAGTGCATCAGCAAAACATCATGACGCGCGAGCAGCAGCAACTCCTGCGCGAAATCGATACGCCCATCAAAGAGCGCGCGTTTAATCCTGCGACGTTTTCATCGGTGACTCGCGCCGAGGCGATGCGCGCGTTCGCGTTTAATGTCATCTCGCCGCCATCCTGGACAAAGCAAAGAAAACAACAGGCGCGCGACCGCATGGCGAAGCTGATGGACGCGGCAGGTTCGCTTTCGACTCAGGAAAATCTTTGGCTGCTGCTGGCGTTCAAATCCATGCTCGGCTCGGAAATGGCGCCGGCGTTGTCGAATGGCATCCAGCCGCCAGGCGTGCTTTCAAAGAACAACCGGGCAATCGCGTGGCTTGATCACAAACTCGACAGCGATTTGGCGATTAAGGGCCTGAATCAAGGTGCCCTTACGTTTTTGCTGCAGGCCGAATACTCGACTAACGAAGTCGATACCGACCGCGTCGATCGCGGGTTTCGGATCGAACGCGTGGTCAAAAACTTGACTGATCCCAACCGAGTCGGCACTTCCGAAGCTCCCTTTAAGCTGGGTGATCAATTGCTCATCACCTACCGGCTGAATACGCGCAAGCTTCAGAATTTCGTAGCGCTCGAAGACGCTTTGCCAGCCGGTCTGGAGGTGGTAAACCCGAATCTCGCGCTCGTTGCGAAATTCTTCCAGCTTCCACCGCCGGATCCGCAGGACCGAGTGCTTGGATTGTCGTACTCCGAGATGCGCGATCGCTCGGCGCTTCTTTATTTTGACACAGTCGATCCGGGCTCGGGCACGTATTCGATTCTGGCACGCGCGACGGCGGCGGGAATGTTTCGCTGGCCCGCGACGCAAGTCGCGCCGATGTACGATAGCCGCTTCTCGGGGTTGTCGCCTTCAAGCTTATGCGTCATCTCCGCCGACTGATTCTGGGGAGCGCACGCGCTCTCCCCAAAGTGCTGCGCTCGCGTTCATTGGTAATTTTCACGTTTCTCGTAGTAGCGATAGCGATTCTGACCATTTGGTGGCTGCCGATCCCTGAAGAGTTGCAAAAATCGCCCGTCGGTACTTTGACGCTACTGGATTCCCGCGGTCGTGAAATTGCCGAGCTCGCGTCGCCGGAAGCGCGCGCTCAATTCCCGGTCACCCTCGAGAAAATGGGTCCGTGGCTGCCGCGTGTCACGATGGCCTTGGAAGATCGGCGCTTTTATGAACATCGCGGTATCGACTGGCATGCGATAGCTGCCGCGTGCACGCGCAATTTGCGATCGCGTCATCTTCTTTCCGGCGCATCGACCATCACGCAGCAGCTCGTGAAACTAGCGACTGGTCGGGAGCAACGCAGCTGGAGCAAAAAACTCTACGAGGCGATCATCGCTCGGAAGCTCGAACACCGGTGGAACAAGGAACGAATTCTGGCCGAATATTTAAATCGTAGCAGTTATGGCAATCGGCGAATCGGGCCGGAAGCTGCTGCTCGAGCCTACTTCGACAAACCGGCGCGAGATCTGACGTTGAGCGAAGCAATTTTTCTCTCCGGTTTGCCCCAGGCGCCGACGCGATTTAATCCCTGGCGATATCCCGAGCAAGCAAGCCGGAAATACAGTCGGTCTCTCGCCCGGCTTGTTGAGCTGGGAGTTATCACGCGCGATCAACAATCGTTGCTGGCATCGCCACCGAAAATCGCACACACCCGGCCGCGACGTCTTGCGCCACACTTTGTCGATGCCGTGGTTGCCCGCAACCCGGGATTGCGCGGTGCAGTGACTACAACGCTCGATCTGGATTTGCAGGCGACAATCGAACGCCTGGTTCAGTTACATTTATCGGCGTTGAATCGGCACGATATCAGCCAGGCTGCAGTGGTCGTTGTCGAAAACGCCACCGGTGCAATTCGCGCCATGGTTGGCTCGGAGAACTACGCCGTGTCCCAAATCAACGGCGCTACGGAACCGCGCAGTTGTGGATCTACACTGAAGCCGTTTGTCTATCTCGACGCGATCGATAAGAGGTTGCTCACCGCCGCGAGTTTGTTGCCCGATACGCCCGATGCAATCCGTGACGAATACGCCGATTACGATCCGCAGAATTACAATCATCATTATCTTGGACCGGTGCGCTTGCGGGAGGCACTTGGTTGTTCGCTTAACGTGCCGGCTGTCTTCGCCCTAAGCCGGCTTGGAGCGCGCCCGGCATTTTATCAGCTCCAAAAATGGGGCTTCGATTTTCCGCAGGGCCTGGCGGACTACGGCGCCGGTTTTGTTTTGGGAAACGCCGAAACTCGCCTTGTTGATCTTGCTGCTGCTTATGCGGGGCTGGCCCGAGCGGGGACCGCGATGCGCGCGAAATTTTTGGCTGGCGAACATCAGCCGGTGACCCGCATCGCATCGAGGGAGGCGACGGCAATCGTGACCGACATCTTGTGTGATAACGATGCCAGACAGAAAAGTTTTGGGCCGCGATCGCCCCTGGCATTCGAGCAACGCATAGCCGCAAAGACGGGAACGAGCAGCGGTTTTCGCGACGCGTGGACCGTTGGATTCGACAAAGAACACACCGTCGCAGTATGGGCAGGAAATTTCGATGGACGCGCCATGCGCGATACGTTCGCCGTGCGCGCGGCAAGCCCTCTCTGGGCTGCGGTGATCCAGGAGTTGCTGCGGCGCGATCACCCTCTAGATCCGCCGGAGGAGAACGAGAGGCTCGTGCGCCGCGAAGTTTGCAAGGCCACAGGATTCCTCCGGTCCCGTTTCAGTCCAGCAAAACTGAATGAACTTTTCCTGGCAGGAACGGAACCGCGCCAAGATTCAGCAGATTATTTTGCGAACGATGGAAAATTGCTATTGCCGGATGCATACGGCCGTTGGTGCGTGAGCCGCGACAACACAATCGGCGCGCACGTCCGGTCCGATTTTCGCATCACCAATCCGCTGCCGAACGCCCATTACGAGATTGATCCTGTCCTACCGTCCTCGCAACAGATGGTCGAACTGACAGCGGCGGTAGCGAGCGACGTGGAATGGTTTGTTAACAACGAACGAATTTTCCCTCAGCAAGACAGCAGATTTTTTTGGCAGCTCGCGCCTGGAGAGTGGAAATTGCGCGCAGTCAGTCGCCTCGGATCTGCCGAAGAAACGGTCACAGTCGAGTAAAATCTACGATTGCAGAACCGTGACGCTACGCGGCAGTTGCGGCTGCGCGTTTTCGCGCGTTCGCTTCGAGAATACGCTTGCGCAAGCGAAGCGATTTTGGCGTTGCTTCCACGTACTCATCTGTATCGATGTATTCGATCGCGCGCTCGAGGGTCATCCGCAGTGGCGCTTCCAGTTGAATTCCCTTTCCGTCGCCCTGGCTGCGCATGTTGGTGAGGTGCTTTTCCCTGCACGGATTGACTGGTAAGTCCTCCGGGCGCGCGTTTTCGCCTATGATCATTCCCTGGTAGACGTCCTCTTGAGGCCCGATGAGCAGCCGGCCGCGCTCCTGAATACTGTTGAGTGCGTAAGCAGTGCTGATCCCGGATTCCATCGACACCATTACGCCACGCCCGCGTCCGCCGATTTCGCCTTTAAACGGCGCGTATTCGCGAAAAAGGTGGCTCATCAATCCCTCGCCACGAGTCAGGTTGACCAGATCGGTCTCGAATCCTATCAACCCGCGCGTCGGGATAATGGCCTCAATTGATACGCGCAAAGGATGATGATCCATTCCGAGAATCTCGCCTTTGCGATTAGCGATGGATTGCAAGATGTCGCCGAGATTTTCATTCGGTAGATCGACATACAGATTTTCAAGCGGCTCGAGTAGCTTGTCGTCCGCAGCCCGTCTAAAAATCACTTCGGGCCGTGAGACCATCAGTTCGTAGCCTTCGCGGCGCATCTGCTCCACCAGGATTGCGATTTGCATTTCTCCGCGCGCGTTGATCTCAAATACGCCTGCGGTTTCAGTGTCGTTGATCTGCAGCGAAACGTTGCCGCGCGTTTCACGAACCAAGCGCTCCCGAAGATGCCGCGCCGTTACGAATTTTCCGTCGCGCCCGGCAAACGGCGAATCATTGACGAGGATGCGCATGCGAATCGTGGGTGGATCGATATCCACGAACTGAAGTGGGGCGCGCTCCTCGCGATCGGTTAGCGTTTCGCCGATGTAGACGTCCTCAAAGCCGGTTAGCCCAATGATATCGCCGGCGTTCGCGTGCTTGATTTCAACTTGCGCTAATCCCTCGTGGGTGAAAAGGGCAGTGACAGTAGCTCGTTCGCGGCGCCCATCGCGGTGAATGCAGGCAATCGAGTCGCCAACCGCGACGCGACCGCTCACGATTCGTCCCAGCGCAATTCTCCCAAGGTAATCGCTGTAATCGAGGTTTGACACGAGCATTTGGAAAAATGGGTCCGTTGAAATTTGTGGCGCCGGCACTTGTTGCACGATCGCTTCAAAAAGCGGCGTCATGTCCTGGTTATTGTCGTGCAGCTCGCGCATGGCAAAGCCGTTCTTTGCGCTGGCGTAGACGATTGGGAAATCGAGTTGCTCATCGCTCGCCTTCAGCTCGACAAAAAGATCGAAGACCATGTCGAGGACCTTGTGTGGACGGGCATTCTCCCTGTCGATCTTGTTAATGACGACGACGGCTTTGAGTTTGTTTTCCAGCGCCTTGCGCAAAACAAAGCGCGTCTGCGCCTGCGGTCCGTCATGGGCATCGACGACTAACAGCACGCCGTCCACCATTTTCATGATCCGCTCGACTTCGCCGCCGAAGTCGGCATGGCCCGGTGTATCGACGATGTTGATGCGGTAACCTTTCCACTGAAAAGACGCGTTCTTGGCACGAATTGTAATTCCTTTTTCGCGCTCCAAATCCATTGAATCCATTACACGCTCCTCAATCTTTTGATTGGAGCGAAACGTGCCGGATTGTCGCAGCAATTGATCAACGAGCGTCGTCTTGCCGTGATCAACGTGCGCAATGATGGCAATATTACGGATTTTATCCATGGAAGAGTGTCTCTCCCGAGCGGAAGAGCCGCGAAACTTACGAGGGGACAACGGCGAAGTCAAACGTAAGCGCGCACTAACATGTCCGGAAATCGATTAGGCGGCGTCAAAGCGCTCGGCGCAATGCTCGTGCAGCCAGATTTCGCGTTAAGACCCGATTCTTAGAGCGCTCGCCTGCGGGGCAGCGTCAACCCATTTACCGTGCTCGTGGATCAAATCCTTCAACCGCTCCACTACTTCCACTTCGGGAATGTTGAATTTCACCGCCGTCTTGCCGACGATCCCCCGGATCCGTTTAAACGAGATGCCGCTCGGTGCGGCCGTCCAGGATAACCCTATTGGCACCCTGGAAGCTTGAAAGTGCCGATTCGCGTCTGCCAACCTGCTGGGCTGGATTGCTGGCCAGCGAGGGTGTAGTACTCGTTGACGTACCAGAACGTGCAGTCATCCGTGGGATCGACCGTTATGTCGGTGTAATCGCCCCAGCGCGAGTTAGTAGTCGTCTGCACGCCGCTCCCGTCGATGATCGTGCCTTCGCCCAACGTCATCTGGCCTAACGGATCGCCGCTGAGCCTGCCTGTGTAGCGAACGCCAGGATATACGTCGACACCGTTCACTACGCTGTAGCCGAGAGCCATATTTCCCTTCTTATCCATGGCGACACTTCCCATCCAGCGATGAACGCCGTCGTTTGGTGCATACGTGCCCTGCTGGTATAAGCTGTATGTGCCGCCAGTGCGGCGAATCTCGTACCAACGTACTCCGGCCACGCCAGGAGATGCTTCAACCGATTGGTTGGTTACCAGCGTCTCGTAGGTCTTAAAGTTCCGGTAAGCTAAGCGAAAGGTCGGCCGTTGCCGGTACGACAGGATATCGAGGTACCGGTTTGGATCTACGATGCCAGGTTGGGGCAGGCAATCACGTGCGGTTGGGGCGCACGGAAAGACCGAATTAAACGACGCCGTGGGAAGTTGTGTGTTCAACTCCAGGGACGCGATGGGTGTCGATCGCCACTTAATGAATAGGTCCCAAATGTTGAGCGCGTCGAAGGTCGCTCCGTAGGAGGCATTGTCGTCCTGCGTTCCGACGATCGGAATCGCCGTGTCTGTTTTCGGCTTTTGTTTACCATCGGGGTCTGCTGGCAGCAGACCGTCTCCAACGAGTGGCAGCAGATCCGGATCGTTTCCGTCGATGAAGAACCTCACGTTTCGCGCGTTCGGATCGCCGTCCACCATTTTGTTCTTTTCGAGCGCATAAACGCCGATTCCGTACTCAATAGTTGGTCCGAACTCACGCGTTGTGATCACGTAAGAATCTGTCCAGTTGCCGTACTTAGGGTAGTCTGGGAAGTTGACTCCGGTCGAGAACGCATAGCGGTAGTAAGAGCCGGTAGGATCGCTGGTCGTCGAGATTGCCACGCAGTTAAAGTATTCCGGACCTGCAGTCGTGAACTGAGAAAGAAGCCAGCGATCCATGAATTGATCGTAAAGTACAACCGGGTCGCCTGAGGGATCCGTGCAATCCGAGATCGGGAATCCGGCCCAGAGCGTACCGGTGTCTACTGGTCCCACCAGCAAATTGCCAGTTTTGTCATACACGGCAAAGACGAGGTTGATCATCTCGACATAATTGTTTGGGCCCACTTCGCCGTTCGGATCCGGTGGATTTACCCGGAACCCAAAGATGTTGAAGTTGTCTTGATTGGACATCCCCTCGAAAGTCAGCAACGGAGCGGGGATGCTCGGGGCGGGCTTGAAGAGCTGCAGCGCTCCATCGCGACTCCGATCCTTGACTCGGTGTGCGATTGGGCCTTCTGATTCTCCTCGTTCTGGCCGCATTTCCAATATTGTGTCCGGTGCGTAGGTCCGAGGTCTCGTTATCCGCGGCAAACTTCGGACCGCAGGTGAGACGTCAAAAGCCACCGCTTTGGAGAATTGTGGAGTTAACGCGTGCGTTCGCGGCCGCGGCTGAGCAACGGCGGGTGGCGATACTGCCAGAAATACCAAGGCCGCTGCGGCCAGGACAAGGAGAACGGCAGCTAGGATTCGCATATGTGTAAACGCACGATTTTTGCTGATTCGACGGAGAGTTTTCATATTTTTTTAGCTGAAGTTGGAGTTGGTTCCCTACACGTTCCCGAGGAACGAGTTTGTTACTGTCACAGAAAACAGGTCAATCTTTTTAACCTTATATTTTTGTAATGCGGACATGGCTCCTGGCGCGAACAATCCAGAGCCACGGCTGGGAGGCATCAGCAATCGAAAACCTGAAACGCTTTCGGGGTTTATATCGAGCTGCGCTATGTAGCGGGTTCGAGGGCGGCTGCCTCGCGCGCAGGCTCGACCCATTTGCCATGCTCGCGGATCAAATCCTTCAAACGCTCCACCGCTTCCACTTCGGGAATGTTGAATTTCACCGGCGTTTTGCCGACGTAAAGATTCACCTTGCCCGGAGCGCCGCCCACATAACCAAAATCGGCGTCGGCCATTTCGCCCGGCCCGTTCACAATGCAACCCATGATCGCGATCTTCACACCTTTGAGATGCAAGGTCGCCTCTTTGATTTTTCCCGTCGTGGTTTGCAAGTTGAATAAGGTCCGTCCGCAGGAAGGGCAGGCGACATAGTCGGTTTTGAAAATTCGCGATCCAGCTGCCTGAAGAGTGTTGTAACTCAAGCGCAACGCCTGCCCGGGGGCTTCCTCGCTCTGTACCAGGATCGCGTCACCAATTCCGTCGCATATGAGCGAGCCGATGGTTGTCGAGGCAACTAGAAGCGTATCGAGAAAATTTGTAGGGCGTTTCTGTGAAACGCCATCTTCTCGAGCGGCGTCCGCCGCGGCGGACGCCCTACAATTGAAAACATCCTTCAACAAAATCGGATGCCGCGGATGCAATCCGGCCGCAAGTAATCGAAACGCCGGAATGACGGCGAGATCGACATCGTCATTCACGGTAACAAACTGCGGATTTTGTTCCGCATTTAGCTTCGCGATCGCCGCCTCATCACGTGGATCCACTTCGGCGACGCCGGTGTTCTCGTAGATAATCTCCGGCTTGTAATCGCCCATCTTGTCGATCTTATGCGCGATCTTATCGAAGTTCGTTTGCCTGACGACTATTCGGATCAATTCTGTGCCACCGACCTTGATTCGTTGGTCGGGATCACCGATCCCGGCAACAGCGACTATATCTGTTGCACGTCGCTGATATGAATATGGATCAAAGGAGAGTTGAGAGTTGAGAGTTGAGAGTTGAGAGCTTGACGTCCTATTGATGTTATCTACCAATGCCCGCGCTACTGGAATCTCATGCGGACTGTCCTCGGTGAGCGACACCCGAATTGTATCGCCAATTCCATCTGCGAGCAGCGATCCAATCCCGATTGCGCTCTTGATCCGCGCATCTTCGCCTTCACCCGCCTCGGTCACACCGAGATGCAATGGATAGTTCCAATCGGGTCCTAACTCGTTTAGCCGCGCGACCAACAACCGATACGCCGCGATCATGATCTTCGGATTACTCGCTTTCATCGAGAAGATGAAATCGTGATAGTCCGACTCGCGCGCAATCCGGGCGAACTCGAGAGCGCTTTCCACCATGCCCAGCGGCGTGTCGCCGTAACGATTCAGGATGCGGTCGGAAAGGGAGCCGTGATTTGTGCCGATGCGCATGGCGATACCGCGCTTTTTGCACAGGTCGACCAAGGGTGAAAACCGTTCGCGAATCCGATTCAATTCTGCGGCGTACTGTTCATCCGAGTATTCGCGAATGACGAATTTCTTGGAATCCGCGTAATTGCCTGGATTGATTCGCACTTTGTCCACCCATTTGGCGGCTTCCATTGCCGCGTCCGGTTTGAAATGGATGTCTGCGACGATTGGCACATTGCAGCCTCGCTCCCGTAAACCCTTGGCGATGTGCTCAAGATTGCGCGCATCTTTCACGGTCGGCGCAGTAATACGGACGATCTCGCAGCCCACGTTCGCCAATTCAATCGTTTGTTGAATCGACGCGTCGGTATCCATCGTATCGCAGGTGATCATCGATTGGACGCGAATTGGATTGTTACCGCCGATGCCGATGTTACCAACCTTCACCTCGCGCGTTTTCCGACGGCGATAAACGAAAGGATTTTCGCAGTATGACAGCTCAGGCATTTTGGGATTCAACGTCATTCAATAAACGACAAGGCCCAGGTCGATGACCCTGGCTTCGTCGTCATTGTAAGATTTTACTGCTTCGCGCAGCCGCGCGCAACGCGTGCTGCCTACGGCGCCTGCGTATCTTTCGCCGGGGAGTGCGCTTCGAACTGGTCGAGCGTTTTGCGGACAAACGGCAAATCCTGCACGTCGAAAAACGTGATATAGAGCATGTAACCGATGATCACTGCCGCGCAGCTTGTTTGCACCACTTCCAAGACACGCATGTTCACCGGTCTGCGGCGGATTGATTCGATGATCGCGAGCACAATGTGACCGCCGTCGAGTACCGGAATCGGCAGCATGTTCAAGATCGCCAGGTTCACATTGAGGATTACGCTGAACCACAAAGCGAGCTTCCAACCTCCTTCGGCTTCAAAAAGCTTTACGTAAATGTTCCAAATGCCGACTGGACCGCTCAAATGTTGCAACTTTACGTCCGACTTGGGCGAGGCAACTGCACCAATCGTCTTTAGCGTGCTCGTCACGCTGTTGTAAACCTGTTCGATCGGATTCGGATGCTGGATCGACATGATTCCCGCGGTGTCCCATTGAATTCCAATTCGTGGCTTCTTTTCGCCATTCGTAGGCAGAAGCGTTGGTTTGACCGGAACGTCAAATTTCTGGCCGCCGCGCTCTACATGAAGGACAAGCTCGTCGCTGGGATGTTTGCTGATGTATTCCAGCAACGCGATTGGATGGTAGATAGGTGTTTTATCAAACCCGCGAACGATGTCTCCCGAACGCAGACCGGCCTTGGCGGCAGGTGTGTTCGGTTCCACTTTGTCAATGATCGGTGTCTCGGCCGGAGAAATGAGCAGTTGGCGTACACTTTTTCTTCGCCATCCACGGGTCTGCGCTTTGTAAGGCTCCACCCAAACGGTTTGTACCTTTCCGTCTCGCTCGAATTTTACAGCGATTTTGTCGCCTTCGCTGCCCACTATATCCCAGATGATGCTGTCGTTCATTCCCGAAAACCGTGTGACCGGTTTGCCGTCCACTGACAGGATCTTGTCGCCGGGCTGCAAACCGACCTTTTGGGCTGGCGAATCGGGCAAGACATAACCGATCAACGTAGTTGAATCTCCTTCGCCCACCGGATAGCCCACAGCCCAGACGATCCCTGCGAAGAAAAGTGCCAGAAGCAAACTGAACAGCGGACCGGCGATGGCTACGATGATTTTGTCGAGAGCAGAAATTCTGGGCAACCTCGCGCGGTCCACATCTGCTTTCCCCTCGATAATGTCCATTGGTGCAAGTTGCGGCAGCGCCACAAATCCCCCGAAGGGCAGTGTGCCGAGCGAGTATTGGACACCGTTAACTGTTTTCTTCCAGATAGGTTTGCCGAACCAGACCCCGAATTTTTCGATGTAAAGCCCTCTCCAGCGCGCCGCCAGAAAATGCCCCAATTCATGGACCACGATTAGCAAATTGAAGAGGAGAAGGACTTCCAGCAGGATGAAAATGACGCGAGCAATGTGGAGTAGCATTGGAATTAGAAACAAGTGATCAGGGATTAGTCATTGATTGGACACGCCATCGTGTCTGCCGTTGTAATTCTTTTAACGATTTACCGATCTAACATGCCCCGCGCTTCCTTACGCGCCCATTGATCGGCCTGCAATATGGCATCCAGATCGGGGTGCGCAACGGACGCGTGGCGGTCCATGACTTCTTCGACAATCTTCCAGATGTCCGGAAAGCGCACCTGGCCGTTCAAAAAACCGGCGACCGCTACTTCGTTTGCGGCGTTCATGACGGCAGGCAACGTGCCACCGGTTTCGCCCGCCCGGCGCGCCAGGTTCAGCGCGGGAAAATCTTCATAACGCGGCGTGAAAAATTCCAACCTGGACAATTTCGAGAAATCGAGTGGTGGCAAAGTATTCGGGACGCGATCCGGCCAGGTCACGGCGTATTGGATGGGGAAACACATGTTCGAATAACTCAATTGGGCGAGCGTCGAGCCGTCTACGAACTCGACCATCGAATGAACAATGCTCTGCGGGTGTATCACCACTTCGACGCGCTTCATCTCGACGCCAAAAAGCCAATGCGCCTCGATCATTTCCAAACCCTTGTTGAACAGCGTCGCGGAATCGATCGTGATCTTTGGTCCCATATTCCAGGTCGGATGCTTGAGCGCCTGTTCGGGAGTGATTGAGTCGAATTCTTTTTGTGGCGTTTCGCGAAATGGCCCACCTGATGCCGTCAGAATAATGCGGCGAATATCGCGCGAAGTTAGTGTAAGCGTCTCGCTTGCGCTCCCGGGCGATTTCGCAAGCGGGGACGCTTGCGATACTAGGCATTGAAAGATCGCATTGTGCTCTGAATCCACCGGCAGCACGTTTACGTCATTATCGCGCGCCTCGCGCATTACAATCTCGCCCGCCATCACCAGAATTTCCTTGCTCGCCACGGCGAGATCTTTCCCCGCTTCAATGGCGGCAAGGGCAGGACGCAATCCGGCCGTGCCGACGATCGCAATGAGCACCATCTCCGCATCGGTGAGGCAAGCGATCTCGCGCAATCCCTCTTCGCCTGTGAAAACCCGCGGCTTGTACTCAAGTTTGCGCCTCAGGGCATCGATCTTCGTTTCATCGACAAGACAAACAGATTGCGCACGCGTTTCATTTGCAGCCGCCGCGAGTTTTTCAGCGTTACTGTTCGCAGCCAGCCCGACAATTTCCATCCGGTCCGGAATGTCGCGCGCTACTTTCAGCGCGCTCTCGCCGATCGATCCGGTCGCGCCCAGAATGACGACACGCTTACGGTTCCCGGAATTTCCCATAATCATTGCTTCAACCACGAATCAACACGAATGGGCAAAAGATCATTCAAATGACGAAGCACGGATGACGAATGATGAAGGAATGTCGAAACCCGAATTGCAAAGGGCATGACACAACCTCCGTGCCGTTCGGGTTTCGTTATTCAGATTTAATTCGCCATTCGTCATTCGGATTTCGTCATTATCCCGTGTTCATTCGTGGTTACGGCACCCGAATTACCAGTCGCAGATAGAAGAACAAAAGCGGCGCCGTAAACAAGAGGCTATCCAGAAGGTCGAGCGCACCGCCGATTCCCGGCAACAGGTTTCCCGAGTCCTTTACATCTGTGCTGCGCTTGATAATTGATTCGGCCAAATCTCCGAGCACCGCTGCGAAGCCAAGGAGCACTCCGAGGATTGTCGCGTGCGTCCAGTTTAGCACCGATAAATGTCCGGGCATCAGTTTGAACAATCCCAGGCTACAAAGCAGCGCAAAAACAATCGCGCCGAAAAAACCTTCCCACGTTTTCTTCCCGCTAATATGAGGGACCATCAAGTGCCGACCAAAGACGCTGCCGGTTAGGTACGCACCCATGTCGGAAAATTTTGTCACTGCAATGAGAAACAGAACATAGAATTGCCCGGTCACCTGGCCTGTGCTCGAACGTGGCGTTAGATAGACGATCTTGGTGATGAAATTAAAAAGCCAGAGCACATAAAGCAGACCGAACAAAGTGTAAGCCATCGTTTGCAATGGCTCGTCATGGCGAAGGCGAGCAAACATCTGTCGCCCGAAGACGGTCAGCAGAAAAAAAAGCAGGACAGCGACTTCGAAATCATACGAATGTGCCGGTCCGATCTTGGAGAAGTAATAAAAACTTCCAGCGAGCAGTACTGCCCCGCAAATCATTCCCGTGACTTTGAAATTGGGCAGGCCCTTGTGATCGAGCATCCGGTAAAATTCCCAAAGTCCGATCATTCCGAACAGGCTGATCAACACCCAAAACAGAATCTCGTAGCCCGTGAACATGATCACCAGGGCGATTGTCCAAAGCGCGATCGTGCTGATGAACCGCAGAATGAAAACCGAACGGGACGTAGTCGCGTTCGTGCCGGTTTGCTCCAGCGTCGCAGGCATGCACTGCATCATCTCCAAGGAACCAATCTGACGCAAGCGCGGATGAGCAACTGCGCAAAGGTGGAACGCGTTGTCCTCAACGCGTTGCCGAGGAAAATGCGTTTAGCCCGCCTATTACCTGAATTCTTTTACAGAAGGGAGCCAGGGAAACGAAGGTTCTAGATTGGAACCGTTACTGCGGCATAGGGGAAGACGTTGGCGAAGTAGCCTCTACCACAGGAGATGCGGTTGGCGAAGTAGCGTCTGCCGCAGAAGATGTAGTTGGCGCCTCGGTCGCAGGAGATACTGCCGTGCCCGACATCTTCGCTTTGTTCAACTTACCCTCCCATTGGCGCTGTAAGTCTTCCGGCCCAAGCTGTCGTGAGGCGGGTCGCCCTTGTTTTGCCGGGTCTCCAGCTGTTCCCTTCGAGGTGTGAGGAATCCGGGCCAGAATCTCGGCGCGAAACTCTTGAATTCTCCTGTCTCTTTCAGTTTTGGCCTCCGCTGCGTCGGGAATCACGTCCTGCGACTGAGCATCGGGAGAAATCCTCTGGACGTTGGCTTTGGATTTTTCGTTTTCGGTCAACGCTTTCTCCCTTTTATCTAACGCTTTCTCCCTTTCATCCGCCACTTTCTCTCTTTCGGCTAGCGCATCTTCGCGTGTATCCAGCTCCACTTTTCGCTGAGCAAGTTGTTGTTCAGCGGTTGTATCTTGTTTTTGGCAGGAGCAGATCATCGCCAAATAGATGGCCATCGAAAGGATAAAAATGTTTTTCATATCAGACGTAGCTGGGGTGTTGGCCAATTCGGTGAACAAAATGGAAGGCGAAGGACCAGTCAAATGAAACCTGCCCGCATAGCCGACTTTACTTCGAATTTTTCCGTCATCTGAAGACCGGCCAAGCTAATGCTATCGGGCGACCGAGATGGTAAAGGCGTTCGCCACAGGGCGAACGCCTTTCCAAATCGCCTCGGTGCCTGGCACACAAGGCCGCTCTACATCGGAGCTTTAGGGTTTATTCGCGACTATCTGTGGCGCCGGCTTGTTCATTTCGAGCTGCGCGCTCACTTTTTGGATTTGCGTAGCCTGGTCTTTCACCATTGCCGCCAGACGCTCGACAGTCCCTTCCAATTCCGCGATCCTTTTTTGTTGATTGCGGGATTCGTTGAGCATGGCTTGAGGCGTAGCCATCTTGTTTCCATTGGCATCGACGAGCACCGTGCCTATCTTTCCATTGGTATCGGCGAACACAAATTGGGCGGTGCCCGCGTCAATGCCCCGATTGAAGATGCCGGCGATATAGGTGTCATACGGAAAAGCAAAAGCCGTATCGTTGCCGATGCGGATGAATTCGAGTTCACCACCAGCACCGGCCGCCACGTGCGAGCCGATATAGATGTTACCTTCGCCATCTATTAAGTTACTTCCGGCTAACTCCCCAACCGCCGTGTTATCGGAGCCCCCCGTTGCACTCTCGAGGGCACCAGCACCAACGGCCGTGTTTTGGCTGCCATCAACGTTAGCTCGGAGCGCAAAACCGCCGACAGCCGTATTGAAGTTGGCCGTGGCGGCTCCGCTCGAGTCATTATTCTGGAGCGCGAATTGACCCACGGCCGCGTTCGTGAAGGCTGAGACGTTGAACTCGAGCGCTTCATCACCGACCGCGGCGTTAGAGCTGCCATCAACGTTAAAAAACATGGCAAACGTTCCAACAGCTGTGTTAGGGCTGCCGGTGGTGGTGCTAAAAAGCGCCCCTGCGCCAACCGCGGTATTCTGGCCGCCATTGTCGACAAGCAGCGCCCCTGCCCCTACACCGGTGTCAAAGTTGGCGTCGCTTAAGGACAGGACTGACAAGAAGCCAAATGCCGAATTGTATAAACCGGTGGTCACGCTCCCAAGGGCGCCTTGCCCATCCGCCGTGTTGCTTGGCGGGACCGGGTCATCTGCCCGCGTTTGCGGTAAAAGCGCAAAGCAGGCGAGCACCGACAGGATCGCTATCACTAGCGTATTTCGATTTTTCATAATTTAATTTTCTTTCATTGTTTTGGCCTTTCCTGATTTATCCCTGCCGCGCCGCCTGCTCGCGAAATACTTTCGGAGGAACCCCGCACCCGCGGGACGAAGCTGGTACCATCGCGTCTCATTTCTGGCCATTTGCTCATTTTCTTTGCGAAGCGTTCTACCAAAAATGCGCACGATGTGTCAAGAAAACGAACGCCGAGAGTTTCCGCAGAAATTACGGATCGAAACATGGGCTTTTAGTCCGCTCGCCTCACGCGGGAGGCGGCCAGTTGACCGCATTGTGGCTTGGCACGTACTTCGTCGTGGCCAGCAAACCGGCTCAATCGGTTGCTAAGGTAGTCTTATGGGTGGGCTAACTTTTGTGTGCGTGCGATCATTCCGCCTTCGGCGGAAACCAATCGTCGCAGCGCCACCATGACGGCGCGCTCATCTCAGCACTGGCCGATGCCCGCAGCTAGCATCTCGGACTTACCGCGGGGCAGGCGATAGAGTTGGAGAAGTATCCTCTACCGCAGGCGATGGCGTTGGCGAAGTAGCCTCTACCGCGGGAGACGCAGTTGGCGAACTCTCCGCCGCGGGAAGTATTCCCGCGCCAGATATCTTCGACTTAGGCTGCCTTTGGCTTTGTTGTTCTCGCAGCTCAGCCTGTCTTTGCGCGCGTCGTTCCTGTGTTCGCCTGTCTTTCTCAACTCTAATAGAGTCGAGGCGCGAGGGATCGGCCATCAGCGCTTTCATCTGCGCTGCGTCGCGAAGCGCGTCTTGTGACTGAGGATCGGGAGGAACCGCCTGGGCGTTCGCCGTGACTTTTTTGTTTTGGGCCAACGCTTTCTCCCTTTCATTTAACGCTTTCTCTCGTGCTTCCGCCACTTTCTCTCTTTCAATTACCGTCTCCTCGCGTGCGTCCAGCTCCGTTTTTCGTTGAGCAAGCTGTTGTTCAACGGCTGAATCTTGTTTTTGGCAGGAACAAATCATTGCCAAAGAGATTAGCAGCGACAATATCAAAAAATTTTTCATGTCAGGCGTAAACTGAATCTTGGATAATTCGGACGAAGAAAAAGGCGAAGAGCCAGTCAAATGAAACCTTGGCTCAGCGCGTGAGCATGCATGCAAACACAAAGCCGCCACCCTATAGAGAGTGGCGGCTTTTGCAGAGACTCTAAGGACTGCTTAACAGCTTCTATTGATTCCCTACGGCGACTTTCGTTGCCGGCTTATTCACTTCAAGTTGCGCGCTCACCTTTTGGATTTGCGTGGCCTGCTCTTTCAGCTGGGCCGTGAGAACTTCCATCCCTTTCGCTTGCTGCGCGACAGTTACTTCCAAGTTCTGCACTTTCTGGTGCTCTTTGAGGAACTCGTTGAGCAACATCGCGTTGACCTGCTCGTAGCGCACGGTCGAGATTTCACCATCCTTGTGCTGCACCACGAGGTCGGGATTCACTGTGGCCACCTCCTCGGCAATCAGACCATATTGGGTCCTGCCGTTCTTATCGGCGTTGTATTTGAAGGTCACCGGCTTAAGCGCCAGAACGGCCTCGCTGGCTTTGTCCATCGGTTGAATGTCGTGTTTAAAGCGCCGGGATGAGGCGGAGATGCCGATCACGTTAAATTGATCGACAAATACTGCTTCTTGGGTGCCAACGTCGCTAACCGGCTGGTCGAAGATACTGCCGATGAAGCAGGTGTTATCAAGGACAGCAAAAGGCCCTGCCCCAGGCACGTTGATTGCGATGCAGTTATTGACGCTTGCCCCCAAACCGGTGCCGGCCTCGTCGCCGACGGCCACGTTATTACTACCGTCTACGTTGAAAAAGAGCGCGTCATCACCGACGGCTGTGTTAAAGGAGCCTGTCGTGTTGCTATCCATGGCGTCATCCCCCATCGCATTGTTTTGCTCGCCGATACTATTCAGGAGAGCGTTGCGACCAACCGCATTGTTGAAGTTTCCGTCGATGTTGTTAAACAGCGCGAAGGTACCGAATGCGTTGTTAAATGAGCCAGTGCTGTTATTTAATAGCGCGCCCGCGCCAACGGCCGTATTTGTGCCGGCAATGTCGAGAAGCAGCGCCCCCGCCCCTAGACCAGTGTCAAAGCTGGCATCGGTTATGGACAGGACTGAATCCAAGCCAAATGCCGAATTGTAAAAACCGGTGGTGAGACTGAAGAGGGCGCCCTGCCCATCCGCAGTGTTGCCTCCGCCTAAGTCGGTATCCGGCGCCTCCGGACCGACTGCTTTCACCCCGGGCAAAAGCCCAAAGCACACAAGCGCGGACAGAGCTGTCGTGAATATAATTTTCCGAAGTTTCATAATTTAATTTCTTTCATTGTTTTGGCCTTTCCTGATTTATCCCTGCCGCGCCGCCTGCTCGCGAAATACTTTCGGAGGAACCCCGCACCCGCGGGACGAAGCTGGTACCATCGCGTCTCATTTCTGGCCATTT
>Ga0137412_10000083_pt1 | contig 52381 bp, 48 predicted proteins | sample CZODoug2_1_16fun_FD_122160 | JGI IMG/M metagenome (GOLD analysis project Ga0137412, IMG submission 122160) | Vadose zone soil fungal communities from Angelo Coast Range Reserve, California, USA - CZODoug2_1_16fungal (Hybrid Assembly) | ecosystem: Environmental > Terrestrial > Soil > Vadose zone...
AAAGAGACGCTTGCGCACAATGGACGATGCCCGGTCTGCGGGGAGCCCGTCACGATAGGGGTCGAGCATCGCGTCGAGATGCTTGCGGACCGCAGCGAGACGCAGGCCCTTCCGCCGCCCACGGCTGGCGAGGTCTCGAACCTGGTGCCGCTTCCGGAGATTCTCGCCGAGCTCACGGACAGTGGGGTGGCCACGCGCACGGTCGAGCGCGGCTACGACCAGGCGATCGCCAAGCTCGGCCCGGAGCTCGCCATCCTGCAGTCGCTGCCGATCGAGGACATCGCGCGCGCCGGCAACTCGCTGCTCGCCGAGGCGATCACGCGGCTGCGTGCCAGACAGGTCATCCGCGACCCCGGCTATGACGGCGAATACGGCGTCATCCATCTGTTCGAGGAGAACGAGCTCAAGCGGCTCACCAGCGGCTCATTGCTGTTCGATGGACCGATCGCGAAACGAAAGACGTTTCGGCCGGCCGAGCCGACAGCGCTATCCAACCCAGCGGCGAGTGATGGGGAGATCGAGCTCGCAAAGCCGCCGCAGCCGCTGCTGCGGGGATGAAGCTTGGCACCAACAACACCGCTGTGGCCAAGACTGGTGCGGGTGCGGCGTTGGTGGCCTATCTGACCAACAGCCACCAGGCCTTCGACGCGACCTACCCGCAGTCCTCGCTCACGAGCGGTCGTGTGATCACCTACAAGGTGACCTATGCGGCAGGCAAGGCGACGAGTGCGGCGACACCGATCACCGAGGTCGTGATCTTCCTCGACTTCCTCGCCGATGCCACCTCGACCGCAGCCAACACGATTTCGCGCGCACTGCTCGCGGGCATCGGGTCCAAGCAGTCGACCGACACGCTGACAGTCACCTGGACGCACACTCTGACGGGTACGTGATAGCGATGACCCTTGTTCTGCAGGAAGTCAGCGAGAGTTATGTCGGTACGGCTACTGCTACCCCCTGGGGCTACGCACTCATCATCGAAATGAGCGCACCTACTGATCAAGTAGTCCTAAGTGGTAGTTGGAATGGTGGTTCTTACTGGGACACCGCTCTGGAGCATGACGTACCAATTCCGGCCCCCTGGCATTCAGTGCCACTCGGTAGTCAGACTGGGTGGGAATTGATCTGGGATGTCACAGCGATCGAAGCCGAACACCCTGGCGTTACATATACCGTCGTAGGTCACGTCATCTGTGCCGCCGTCTCTTGATCAGACTGACAAAGCTGACTCGCCATGGCCTTTCCGCTCATTCACGCCAAGCTCACCCGGCTGAGCTATTAGGAGATCGGCATGCCCCTACGTCCGACGTATTGCTCTCAGCTGAACGATCCACTGCTGGCCGCGAACACCATCGCGTCGTTCACCGGACCGCAGAACCTGATCAAGACCACCGGCAACGCCGCGTATGTGGCACAGCCGACGATCATTCCCGCGAACTACCTGAAGCCGGGGACGTGCATTCGTACGGAAGCTGGCGGGACGTTCACGAATGCGTCGACTACCCCCACGTTGGTTCTCGGCACGTACTACGGCGCTGTCGCGCTAGGGGTCAACGTGGCGCTCACGGAGGCGTCAGTTGCGTCGGTGCAGTTGCCGTGGCGTCTGCGGACGCTCACTGTTGTCCGGGCCGCTGCGGTCCCGTCAGCGGTCGTGACGATCACCCACGGCGAACTGTGGTACGGCACGTCACTGTCTGCGGTGGTGCAGATCCCCATTCCCGGTATCGCGTTGGCGACCGTCAATGTCGACAACTCCGCCGCCGCTGAGTGGTCGGTGCAGGCCACCTGTGGCACGTCGGCGGCGGGCAATGCGATTACGTTGCATCAGCTCATTATCGAAGAACTCACGCAGGTCTAGCCCTCTCCCTCAGAGGAGGGCTCGATGACGGTTACTGAGGCGACGCTCGACGCCGCCAACGGTAGCTTTTGGTCGGGCTACAACCCTCACACCACCGCCAGTATCAGCGTTCCTGCCGGTGCGCTGGCGGTGGTGGTGTCGGCCATCCGGGAGCTGCATGCCAACAACGCCTTCACCGTCTCGAACTCGGGGACGGCGCGGGTCTGGACGAGGCTGAATACCTACGCTCCGGCTACTGATCATCTGGTCGTCGATTACTGGTACAACAACACCGGTTCGTCGGTCTCCATGACGGTGACGGTCGCCTACGTCAATGGCGACGGCTTCAACGACAGCGTCATGAGCTGGGTTGGCGCGATGCCGGGCAGTGCTGATCCGGCGGTGAGGCCACCGCGCATCGTCACCACGATCTCCAGCGCCTCCACCGCGCAGGCTTCGGGCACACCTTCGGCTTCAGGTTCGATGTTCTGCCTGCACTACTTCCAGAACGCCCCGACCGCTGACGTGTCCAGCCTGGTCGCCGGGTCGGCTGTGGACACTTCACCGGCCTCGACGTTCTACTTCAGTGGCGGTCCGGGCTCGATCGGCACGATTTATCAGAGCGCGATGAATACGCAGACCGCTAGCCCGGTCACGGTCGGCGCCACGTTGCCGACCTCTGCGCAAACTTTTGGCATCCTCGTCGAGTATTTCTCGGCCGCGCCCGTCGTCGCGAGCAGCGGCGCGATTGGGAGTGTCGGGAGCGGCACGCTTGCCGTGCCCGTGCCCGCTGGAGTGGCCAGCGGCTCGTTGATCATCGCTTACATCTATGCAGGTTGGTTCAACGCCGCCACCCCGACTACGGCACAGTTCACTCCACCGGACGGCACGTGGACGATCAAGGACATCGTTACCCACGTCGTCAGCGGTGGGCAGTTGGCGATGATCGTGGCGTACAAGTACGCCATAGGCTCGGACAGCGGTACTTACGCCTGGACGGTGAACGCGCTCGGCGGTACCGGTTGCTCGTTCTCGTCAGGCGTCGCTAGTCGGGTTACCGGCGGCGCGACGTCGGGTGACCCCTTCGCCGACGCGATCCAAAAGGGGTCGGCAGCCGACGGCTCCAGCACGGTCGCGGTGGCATCGTTCACGCCCGGCGGCGACAACACACTGATGACCGGTTACTGCGACGATCCCGACAGCTCGCCGACCGTAACTGTGCCGTCCGGTTGGTCATCGGTCGTATCGAATTCGGATACGACATCGGGTGGTTCCATTCTGGGCCAGGCGACACAGTCCACAGCCGCCGCTACGGGCACCCTGACGTTCACCAGCACGTCCTCGACGTACAGCAAGCTGGCCCTGATCGGCACCTTCCGCGTGCCCGTCGCCGCAGGTGGTGGAGGGGCGCCGTTCCTGGCCCCGCCGGGCTACATGACGCCGTGGGCGATCGCGTCCCGGGTGACACTCGGCCGTCGAACACTTGCATCTGATTTCGCAGCAGCGCCAGCCGATCCCGAAGGCATCACTGACGCTGCGACGCCGGTGCAGGACATGGTCCGCGCCCAGGTAGATCCCGAAGGCATCCTCGACGCAGCCGTTCCGATGCAGGGACTCGTCCGGTCTGCTGCTGATCCAGTTGGTCTTCTCGACACGGCTGTTGCCCAGCAAGATCTGGTGCGTCTCCCGGTTGATCCGGTTGGACTGCTCGATACAGCTTCCGTACAGCAGGGTATGGCGCGCACTGTCGCTGACTCCGTCGGGCTACTCGACGCAGCATCGGCAGTAGCTGACAACGTTCGGCTGCCCGCTGATCCGATTGGGCTTCTCGATACCGCAAGTCCGGTCCAAGGAGTCGTGCGCCAGCAGGATGATGCGGTCGGGATCACCGATGCCGTCAGTGCCAGCCTCACTAGCGGGTACATCAAGACCCAGGATGACGCGGTTGGTCTGCTCGACACAGCCAGCGCAGTACTCAATGCCGTTCGCCAGCAGGATGATTCGCTAGGCCTCGTCGACACCGCGACCGCACAGCAGGATCTCATCCGGTCAGCCACCGATCCGGTCGGTCTGCTCGACGTAGCCAGTGCCAAGCAAGACGTCGTGCGAGCGCAGGCAGATGCTGTGGGGCTGCTCGACACCGCGTCCGCGACCCAGGGGCTTGTTCGGCCTCCAGCCGACCCCACCGGCATCGTCGATACGGCTACAGCTGTCCAGAATCTGATTCGTACCCAGGCTGATCCGGAAGGCATCACCGACTCAACTACAGCCTCGCTGAGTATGCCGCGTCAGGTCGACGACCCAATCGGTCTCACTGACGTTGCCTCGGTCGTCACCGACCTGCAGCGTGCCCCCGTTGATCCGATCGGCATCACTGACTCGGTCAGTGCGACGCTCACCAGTACGGGCGCTGCCACGGTCGTAGACCAGGTCGGGCTCACCGATTCGGCTTCAGCCAAGCTCGACAGCGTCCGCTCGGCCGCAGACCAGGTTGGACTCCTTGACGCGGCGAGCGCTGGACTCGGGTTCATCCGGACGCCTGTTGACCCGATCGGTCTGAGCGACACGGCCGCCGTCACCCAGCAGGCAGCTCGCACGACTGCAGACTCGGTTGCGATCACCGATGCGCTCGCGCTCGACCGTGCGCTGCCGATGAACGACCCGACGGCACTCACCGACACCGTCACCGCGTCGTTGGGAATGAACCGAGAGGCTGATGACAGTCTCGGACTGACCGACTCGGCCACGGCCTTCCTCGACCGAGTGCGCACCCAGCATGATCCGGTCGGGATCAGCGACTCCGTCACAGCCGTCCTGATTCCAGGAGAGATCAACTACATCGGTACCCCGATCGATTCCATAGGTCTTACCGACTCGGTCGTCGCTGTCCTCGTGCGCGGTGAGATCTCGAAGCCACCGGACTGGCATGACCAGATCAATGGCCCGCTGATCCCGCACCGCGATCAGGGCATTTCGTCGCTGCAGTGGCATGACCAGATAAACACCTCGGCCATCCCTTCGGAGGAAACCGAATGAGCACCAGGCGCGGGCCACACATCATCCTGCCCGGCGGAGATGGCAGCCACGTGGTCCAGTTCCTCTACTGGGGCGGTCAGCCGGTGCCCTACGGTCTGGTGGATCGTCATCGACACAGCGACGGCGACGGCTTCCACGGCGGGTACCTCGCCTGGCAAGATCCTTCTGACAGTGGAGAGATCTTGGTCCGGCATCAGCTCGCCGGAGGCGGCCCAGACGATCCGACTCACCTGAGCGTTACTCCTAGCCTCGCCTGCGCGTTCGCGCGCGGGGACGGGGAAGGCGAGCCCTGCACGAGCCACGGTTGGATCACGGAAGGGCGATGGATCGATGCCGGAAGTAGTGCCTGAGATCAAGACCGCCGAGGATCCGGACCGGATCGTGATGCTCATCGACCTCGACGTCTTCGACACCGAGCAGTTGGCCGAAGCAGCAGTGTCCATTGCCCGCAGTCGGATGCCGAGAGTGACCGGCTACATGGCCTCCACCCTGCAGCCGCTGGCCGGGCCGGGCTACTTCGGGATCTACTTCCCCGATCGCAAGGTCTGGTTCATGGAGCAGGGCACGCGCCCACACACCATGCGCAACCTCCCTCGGGACAAGCCGATCCCGATGTGGGTCGAGGACGCGGACGGGTCGCAGGCGCGCGAGATCCGCAAGCACTCCCGGAAGCCCCCGCAGACCCGCGTCACCGAGGACGGCCGCCGCCAGGTGCTGATCTTTCGGCGGGTTGCGCCGAACAAGAGCCGCAAGACGATCATGCGCGACGGCCAGCCCGTCAGCGTGCCGCGCAGCTACCCCGGCGCGCCTGGACGCATCTCGGCCAGGCGGAGCACCGGCAAGATCGCGACAGGCAACGTGGGGGTGCGCTGGCGCCATCCCGGCATCGCCCCACGCATGTTCCTCAACTCAGCGCTGGCAGACATCGCACTCGCCAACGGCATCGAGCTGGTGCCAGTCTACCTTTGTGACACTACGTCCTTTTTCCACCTAGTGAAGGGATGATCTGTGTATCTCTCCAAGCTCAAGGGAGCCGTGGTGGAGGCGTTGCAGCAGACCTTCGCCGCGACGCCGACCGCCGACTTCAACGGCACCTTCGTCTCCATCGAGTACCCACTGGACAAGCAGAACTATCCGTCCGTATGGGTCAACTACGACGACCGCGACTCGCTGCGTATCGCCGGTATCGATCACCGCGAGTACGTGCTCGACGACAACGGAGGCACCCACGACGTCACCCGCTGGTTGTTCTCCGGCACGGTGACCCTGACCGCCGTCGCGCTGTCCAGCCTGGAGCGGGACAACCTCTACGACGAGCTGGTGCGCATCTACGCCTTCAGCCGCATCGAGGACGACGCGACAGTCTTCCGGACCACCATCGAGAACAACGACTTCATCGGCGTGCTGGCCAACTGGGACGAGCTGCGACCGGGAGGCGACTCGGCTGGTCCGGGCACTCCCTGGGGCACCGAGGATGAGGTCATCTACGAGAAGAGCCTCAGCTTCGACGTCGAGGGCGAGTTCGTCTCTGACGCCTCCACCGACACCCTCGTCCTGCTGTCCGCGATCCTCACCGAAGGCACCCCGGTCAACGACAAGGGGGTCACCACCGGGGTCGTGCAGAACGTGCTCGTCAACTCGGCCAGCGAGATCGCCTTCGACAACAGCCAGTGGCATTGATCCTGCCTATGTGCAAGCTCGGACCCCCGAAGTATTGAGCTAGGTGTCCTGACGCGAACGCAGAGGCAGGCGAGAAAATTGGTCGACTTCCGGAGCGGGTATGTCCCGCCGGGCGTGTACGTCAGCACCGATTCAACCGGATCGGTGGCGGCTGTCGGCATCACCGACACCGTCCTCTGCTTGGTCGGGCGGGGTTTGGGCTACCAGATCTACACCGAGCAGATCAGCTTCGCCGGTGGCAACGCCATGCCACTGACTCAGAAGGGCATCGACTCGGCTTCGGTCGTGGTGAGTGGCACCATCCCGGTCAGCGGCATCCCCACCCACGTGACCTTCCAGGTCGACGGTCCTTCGACTCCGCACGACTACAGCGTTAGCCAGACCGGGACGGGCATCAACAAGGTCACCACGCTGAATCGGACGACCTCCGGCCAGATCCCGACCACCGGCTCGGTCACGGTGACCTACCACTACACCGATGACACCTACTTCGCGCTGAACAGCTTCAGCGATTACGCCAGCTTCGAGGACGTCTACGGTGTCCCGTTCGACCCGACCACCGGTGGCCTGCTCAGCCCGCTGAGCCTGGCGGCTCAGATCGCCTTCCAGAACGGCGCCAACGTGATCTTCGCGGTGTCGCTGTCCGGCTCGGGTTCGGTGGTCAGCCAGTTCGCCTCTGCCTATCAGCTCACGCTGCCCAACTACGACATCAACGTCGTGGTCCCGCTGTTCGAGACGGCCGTGGACGGCAGCACCGCGCAGAGCCTCGCGACCGGCCTGGTCAGCTACCTGCAGAACGCCGAGTCAGAGGGCTTCCCCCGGATTGCGATCGTCGGCCTGCCGGAGGCCTTTACCGGCGAGACGCCCGACGTGCTCGCCCAGCAGATCGACTACCGCCGGGTGGTGCTGGTCTGGCCTCCGTCGTTCCTCTACTACAACGCCGTGGTCAACGCCACCCAGACTCTGGACGGCATCTACTTCGCCGCCGCGTGCGCGGGCGTGCTCGCCAACCAGGACGTCAACCGAGGGCTCACCCGAGCCCAGATCCGCAGCTTCTCCGGGATCCCGGCCGCCGTACTGGCGAACATGTCCACCTCGAACAAGAACACCTGGTCTTCCAAGGGTGTCTCGGTGGCCGAGGTCGACCGCACTCAGCGGTTGGTCGTGCGTCACGGAGTGACCACCGACGTGTCCTCGGTGCAGAACCGCGAGATCTCGATCGTGCGCTGCCAGGACGCGCTGTTCCAGCTGATCTCGGTCAGCCTCAACCAGGCAGACCTGATCGGCGACCCGATCGAGGTCAACACCCCGCTCGCGGTCAAGGGCATCATCGCCGGGGCCCTGGAGACGGCCCTGAGCAGCAATACCATCCAGGCCTACACGAACCTGCTGGTCCGGCAGCAAGCGCTGCCCAGCGGCGATCCCACGGTCATCGAGTGCACCTTCAGCTACTCGCCGACCTACCCGCTGAACTACATCACCGTGGTGTTCACCCTCGACCTGACCACCGGCGACGTGACCACCACCGACTCGGCCAGTGGCAGCTCGAACAGCAACCAGCCCGCAGGCTAGAGAGGTCTGAACGATGCCCAACCAGCAGGTACGAGTCGTCGGCTCGTCCTACTCGACCTTCACGTACTCGGGCAAGCCCATCGCGTACCTGGAGGGCGTGGAGGACTCGGGCCAGCGCGCCTTCTCCGATGCCGGTGCGGCCTGGCAGCCGATCCACCCGCTCGGCCAGCGCCACCCGATCGAGATCGCGACCAGCCGCGTCCTGCAGGCGGGCACCCTCAACCTGACCATCCGCGAGCTGTGGAACACCGCCGTGTGGGAGCAGCTCTCGGGCCTCGCTGGCACCAACAACATCGTCGACATCTTCGACGTGCTCGCGCGCAATCCCGCGTTCGTCACCTGCCAGACGGTGATCCAGCCGCCCGGCACCGGCGCCAAGCCGCGCGGCAAGATCTACCACAACTGCGTGGTCGTCGACATCAGCGACAACGACACCATCACCGTCGGAGCGCTAGCGGTGACCAAGGGCATCGTGGTCGCCTACACCCACTCGACCAAGCTGTAGTTCGACGAGGAGACACGATTCTGGAGGAGACCGCGTGACCGAGCCTGCGCTAGCCCCGATCGATGAAGCGGCGGCGGCCTTCACCCCGATGGTGACGATCCCCGACGATCCGCTGGAGGACATGCCAGCCCCGCTGGCCTCGGTTGACACGGACTTCGACGAGAAGCACCGGGAGGACTTCACCGGCCTGCTCTACCTGGGAAAGCTGGAGGAAGAGTGCACCGTTGCCGGTCACCGGTTCCTCCTGGCAACGCCCTCCCAGGACGACCGGCTGGAGATGGGCCCGCTGCACAAGCCGTGGGTCAACACGATCACCGGCGAGATGGCCTGGCGGACGATCTTCGTCGCGGCCTACCTGCGCAAGATCGACAGCGAGGATGCGCCTCAGCCGTTGAGTCCGGCGAACACCGGACTGCGCACGCGCTTCGACTGGGTGCAGCGCAGCATCGCCTCCGACGTCGTGATCGAGAAGCTCTTCGAGCACTGCCTACTGGTGGATGCCCGAGTGCGCGAGCTGATCGAGGAGCTGGATGGCCTGGGGGAACCCTCAGCCTGACCGGAGAACTTGACCCCTGGGTGCACACCCAGATCCGGCTGGCGAAGGCTCAGGGTCTTCTGCAGGGGCGTGGGCTCAGCCTCGTGCAGGCTCACGCGATCTATCTGCTCGACTCGGTGGAGGTCATCCGCGAGAACAAGCAGGAGGACCGCGAGCTGAACCTCGCTCTGCTCGCGGCCGGATCGGTCTCCTTCGGCAAGCTCTTCCCGGAGTACCTGGGCCAGACCCAGCCGCAAGAGGTCGGCCCGGACGACCTGGACTCGGCTCTGAACAACGAGGGCGACGAAGCGGGCCTGGTCCGCTACGCCTCCCCGCCCGAGGAGATGACCGAGGAGCGGATGAACGAGCTGCTCGGCCAGCTGATGGCTGAGAACTCCAACGGTTCGTTGAACGGCAGCGAGACGCGCAATGACGGGTGGATGTAATGACCACCCCCGGTAGCGGCCAGCGCAGATCCAAGGGCCGTACGTCCACCGCGCAGAACGAACAGATGCAGCAGATCCTGCGCGACCTCACCACGGCCGCGCAGATGATGGCGGTGGCCGGGCAGGAGAGCCGTGCGGTCGCGGACAGCATGATGCGCTCGCAGGACGGGCTCGACTACATCCTCGGCGGTCTCGCCGGTGGTGGAGATCCGGCCTGGTTCGGCGGAGCGCCCACCCCGCGCCGAAAGAAGAAGCAGCCGACTCAGGGGGATGCCCCTCGGGCAAAGGACAACCAGTCCGATCGTCCGGTGCATGCCCAGCCAGCCAAGGCTCGCCCGCCTCAGCAGCTGCACCCGCGCAACCTCGGTCTGCAGGCCTACCAGGGAGCCGGGTCGCTGCAGGGCGGCAGCCACATCGGCCACATGCGCACCTTCGCGCGCCAGCGCATGGGCGAGTACATCCACCAGCGTCACGGTGCCGCGTCCGGCAGCTCGTTCATCCCGGCCGAGCGCGACGAGACGGGCAACATCACCTCCTACCACAAGTACAGCAACACCGGCCGCTTCCAGGGCACCGTCGGAGCCTCTGAGGAGGGCGTAGCCGGGGATGTGGCCAGCGCGGCCAGTCGGGCCCGCATCTCCGGCATCGGGGGCGCCCTGAGTGGCGAGGGGGCCATGGCGGGCCTGCGTGCGGTGCCCTACGTCGGTGGCGCGGTGATGGCGGCCGGTGCGCTGTGGGAGGGCGCCAACTTCGTCTCCAACCAGCGAGCGGCCAACTCGCAGTACCAGTCCATCTACGGCGGCTCGAACGTCGCCGGGATGGCTCAGCGAGCGCACGGTGTGGGATTCCAGGTCAGCTCGATGCTCGGCGGCGGCCTGAGCATGGGCGCCGCCGGTGAGGCCTACAAGGGCGTCTCGGCGCTCGGCTACGGCGGGGCGAACCGCAACCAGGCGCTCGGGTTCATCCAGAGCAACTACAAGACCATGGGCATGGACGTCAAGTCGTCCATGGAGCTGATCTCGATCGCGTCCAAGAACGCCAGCGGCAACCTGATGGATCTGGAGAAGCAGCTGCGCGCGGTCAGTGACCAGGCCAAGGCCACCGGTCAGAACGCCAACGTGGTGCGCGAGGCGTTCGTCCAGAACTACGGCGCCTCCCAGCAGGCGGGCCTCGGCGCCCAGAGCAGCGGCATGGTCGCCCAGTCGGCTACCAACGTCACTGCCGGGATGGGCCGCCAGTACTCCGGGATCAACATGACCGGGATGCTCAGCCAGACCGGCATGACGATCGCGGCAGCCAACACGGGCATGACCTACAGCCAGTTCGTCGGCGCTTCGCAGAACAACCCGATGCTGGTGGCCGGGGCTCAGCAGGACATCATCAACCGCGCCTTCGACGCGGTGATCGACTCAGCTTCCAAGACGGCCATCCAGCAGATCATCCAGCAGCACGGCGGGAACAAGGCCGTGGTGGACAACCCCGGTGTGCAGCAGAGCATCGGAGCAGAGATCCTCAAGCAGGGGCTGCTCAACATCCCAGCACTGACCGGTGTGCTGTCCGGCTACGGCATCGACGTCAGCTCGCTCAACCCGGTCAACGTCGCTGGCTGGGCCGTGGCCTGGGCCGCCGGTGGCGTCGACATCAAGAAGCAGACGGCCGCGCAGGTGAGCCAGACCCAGCAGCGTTCGATCAGTGATCTCGCGCAGGGTAAGGGCATGCCCGCCGGGATGAGCCAGCACGGCACCGATGTACTGAAGGGGCAGGCCCAGCAGGCGCAGTACAAGGCCAAGTACGGCACGAGCGGCATAGGTAACGACCCCGGGCTCGCCTTCGACACCAAGAGCGGCATGTACGACCCGGTGATCGCCGAGCTGCAGAAGCGTTACGGGGCCGATCTCAAGCTCGGCGTGCAGACCGCCGACGGCTACCGCGAGGTCACTCTGGCCGAGGCCGCCGCGAAGTACCGCGACCAGCTGGTCAACGGCACCGCCGTGCTGGTCGACACCAAGCGTTCCGGAGACGCCAAGGGCCAGACAGTGGGCGACGTGGTCGGCACCGAGCAGGGAGCCAAGACCACCGACACCACCACGTCGAAGGCCACCGTCGGCAAGAAGGACCAGAAGGACCTGCAGCAGCTGGGATTGGAGACCGGTGGGAAGGGCGGCAATGGCGGACAGGTAGGCGTCTACATCGACATGACGCCCGAGCTGAAGAAGTACCTCAACATCACCACGACCGGCAATCCCGTCGTCAACGCCGGAGCGGCAGCCAACGTCCCGCCGAAGGCGCCACGCTGATGGCCTTCGCGCAGCTCGGCGACCTGAAGTGGCGGATCGACCCCAACGAGATCTCGTGGGACTACCAGATCGACGCTAACCGCATCGAGACCCTCGGCGGCCAGGTGGTGCAGATCCTCGGTGCCACTCTGGGCGATGTCACGATCTCCGGCGACTTCGGACAGGACCGCACGCACAAGCAGGAGAGCTGGCAGCTCGCGCTCGCGTTCAACAAGAAGATCCAGCAGATGATGGATCAGCAGACGCTCCCGGCCAAGCGCGTCACCATCGGAACCAAGGGCGTCGGTACCGGCGTCGGCTCGATCCTGAACAAGAACACCGATGCCGCAGTGGTCCACCAGCCAGTGACCTTCAGCTACATGGACGGCGTGCACAACTGGCAGTTCAAGGTCTTGATCAAGTCCATTGTGGACAGTGACGGATCAGGCGCAGCCGTCACCCACTCCACCGGCAAGTACTCCTACGGCTACCAGCTCACGCTGTTCATCGTCGAGGCGCAGACAGACATCATCAAGAAGATCGCAACCGATGCCTACATCGCCCGGATCTCCAACGGACTCGGCTGGAAGCAGTCCAAGTTCAACGGGCCACTGACCGGCGCCCAGGCAGCTGCGTTCATCCAGGCGCACGGGGGAAGCGTCACCGCCTACCTTGGTGGCATCCTGACCGGAGGAGCCTGAGCATGATCAACGACCAGACCGAGACCAGCTGGGCCTGCGACGTTCCGGTGTCACTGCCCGAGCCGACCCCGATCAGTGACGTCCTGCTGAACATGGGTACCCACGTCTTCACCGAGAACGGCCTGATGTTCAACGTCACCAAGGCTGACCTGCAGGAGTACTCGATGCCCACCTGGGGCCCGCAGGAGGTCATCTGATGGGCAGCTTCAGCCACAGCCACGCCAACGCTGCGCTCACCTATTCCAATCGAGGGGTCAACCTCGCCAAGGCGCGCGTTCCGAAGATGTCCTTCACCTACGCCCAGAACTCCGAGGAGAGCCACGCCCGACAGCACCGCGCCTACTACCCGCACCGACGCAGCCAGGGCAACTTCTCGCTCACCTTCGCCTGCAACGGCTGGCGAGAGTTCAACCAGCTGGTGGCCTGGTTCCGCGACTACGCGAACATCGTGCTCAATCTCGACGCGGCGGCCGTACCTCCTCCGATGACGGTCGCCGTGCCCTCGCGCAACTTCCTCCGACTGGGGATCCCCAGCACTGGCCTGCAGTACGGGGACCACATCGGGTCGCTGGTGTTCAACCCGACGATCGACTTCCTGTCGGTGTCTGATCCTGGTGACTCCTCGACCGCGATCCTGAAGATCAATCAGGTGTCCGGACAGAGCGACGAGAGCGGCAGGGCAGCCAAGCCTTCCTACTTCTACCCGACGCAGATCGGCAAGCTGGAGAAGTATCTCTACGACCAGGGGGCTGCTCAGCGTGTCGCTACCGCAGCCGAGCTTGCCGCCGAGATCTCAGCCACCATCAGCTCGGACAACAAGCGCCGCCAGCAGGAAGACTTCCTGGGGATCTGATGGCGACGTCAACGATGCCAGTTAGGGCGCCCGTGAAGGCATGCGCGCGAGCAGTAAGTTCCAGCTCTCTTCTTGGCTTGGCTCTTCACCATCGATGCTCTGATCAAGAAGGGGTCGCCACAGGTACCACAGATGCGCTCGACAGCCAGATGTCTCTTGCCATTGCTGTCCGTCAGCGTGAGTTTACCATCGAGCTTGCGCTCGCTATTGCGGTGAATGTTGCAGCCTTGACACGACGGCACGAGATTCTCGGGATCATTGTTGCTGGGATCTCCGTCGACATGATCAGCGATCAACGATCCAGGTTTCGTACGACCACCCGGTATCCACTCCACCGATTTGCCGCACCAATGGCACGGATGAGCTCCCGGACCGACCTTTTCGTAGAGGATGACGCGATGCTCGGGCAGACGAATCCCTCCCCCTGGCGGGATCAGCGGATGCCCCGTGCGCTTGACATATCGATAGGGAGAGGTCGCCACGCGGACAGGGTACATCAAGGAGTGTGGCCATGGCGACTTTGATCTACGCTCCCGGCATCAAGGTGCACGTGGAGACCACGGCCGGAATCCTCGATCTCACCGAGGACATCGCGAACTGGCAGCTGCAGTTGGCCGAGAACGCGGTGCACGTGTTCAGCTTCCAGCTGCAGAACGCCCAGCGTAAGTACGACGGTCGGCTGCTGCCGATGGACCGCATCTCCATCCAGCTCAAGCGCCTGACCTGGATGCAGACCATGACCGGCTATCTCAACGACGGGCCGATCTTCCAGGCGTGGCCGGGCACCCTGGATATGACCGCGAGCTGCACGCTCAAGATCCCGCAGTTCTGGTCGTGGGATCCCACCACGGCCGACTCCGGCGCACTCATGGCGAAGTACCTCTCCAGCTCCAACGGCATCACCCAGGCAGACTCGGTGGCCGGTGATCGCAACCTGTCCAAGCTCGTGGTGGAGAGCCTCGCGCAGGTCGTGGGCTGGCCGCGCTCGCGCATCCACATCGGAGCGGTGCCCAACACCTGGTTCAAGTTCGCCTCCAGAGTCGGTGCGCTGATCAAGAAGGACACCGACATGTCCGCGCTGATCGGCTCGACCGCGACCGTGGGTGGCACGGCTTCCGGCACTCTGCGGGTGAACATCCCGGCCGGGACCTACCTCGGCATCGGGCTCAACACCGTCCAGGCGCACAACGCTTCGATCATCTACAACACCACCAAGTTCGTCGCGAACATGTCCAGCCGCGACGCAGTGATGGCGCTGATGACCGCGATGCAGGAATCGACCATGCTCAACCTCGCGAACTCCGGCGACCCGACCTCGCTCGCGATCCCGCACGACGGAGTGGGATCCGACCACGACTCAGTGGGGCTGTTCCAGCAGCGCCCGAGCTGGGGCTCGACTCAGGAGCGCATGACTCCCGCCACCGCGACCCAGCTGTTCCTCAAGCGACTGGCCGCCGTCGAGGGCCCACAGCAGAACCAGAACCCGAACAGCGACACCGACCTGATCCAGACGGTGCAGGTCTCGGCCAACGGCAGCGCCTATGCCAAGTGGCAGAAGTTCGCCGAGGCGCTCGTCAAGATCGCCGATCAGCTGTCCACCGGCAAGGCCCCGTCCTCGACCGACAACGGGCTCGGCGGCGTAGGAAACATCAGCACCTCGGGCAAGACGATGGGCGCGCAGGTAGCCAAGGTCGCCTACGACCTGATCAAGGACCACCTGACCAACCCGATCATCTACTCGGGTGCCGAGTCCGGCTACAAGGACGACCCGCCCGAGACGCCTGTGCACGACGTGAAGTCATTGGACTGCTCCTCGCTCGTCGACTGGGTCTACTACCAGTCCACCGGCACGCGGCTGTTCCCGACCGGACGAGGCACTGCCGCCAGCCAGTACGCCAAGTGCCCGATCAAGATCCCGCTCAGCCTCGCGCGCTATGTGCAGGGTGCGGCGCTGTTCATTGGCGGTGCCGCTGCTCACCACGTCGGACTCTCCTTGGGCGACAATCGGCACGTCGCCGCGCACGACCGCTACTCGGACCCGAAGAAGGACGTCGATGTCTCACCGATCGACTCGGGTGGTGGTTTCGACTCGGCTGGTCTGCTGCCAGGGATCGATTACTCCGCAGCAGCTACCACGCAAGCAGCAGCCAGCCAGCTCAAGACCTACCTGAAGACCGCGACCTCGGTCGGGCCCAATCTCTTCGATGTCAACAACCCATCAGTCACCGCCGACGGCAGCGGTGAGAACAAGGCGTTCAACGCGCTGCTCAACATCCTGACCTTCAATGCCACCACCGACCAGCTGGGGAACCAGCTCGGCGGCCGACGTGCACTGATCAATGATCAGCCGTTCCTGCCCTGGCTGCAGAACCTGATCAACGCCTCGATGCGCAGCTTCTGCTCGGCCCCCAACGGCGACTTCATCTCCTGGTTCCCTGACTACTTCGGCCTGTGGGGAACGGCCGCCGTCATGAACGTGCAGATGATCGAGCTGCAGGACTTCAGCGTGATGTGGTCGGACCAGCAGATGGTTACCCACCAGTTCTTCATCGGCAACCCGAGCGCGACGACGTTCGACCAAGGTACAGCCGGGCTCGGTATCTCAGATCCCGTCGGGCAGATCAGCCAGTACTCGCTGTTCGCTGCCACCTCGGGCATCGCCACGATGGACTACCCGGAGATTTTCGAAGTGATCTACGGCAAGGCCGCGAGCCCGGCTTGGACTGCGGCCTTCCTCAAGCGCTTCGGTGCTCGTCCGGATGTCGAGCAGCTCCCTCAGATCCAGCAAGGTGCGCCGGAGTTCTTTATGGCCCTCTACCTGTTCATGCGGCGCTGGGCTGGCATGTTCACCGCGACGATCCCACTCACCTTCATGCCAGAGATCTTTCCGGGCATGTTGTTGCGGATCCCCGACTTCGGCTTCCAGTGCTACGTCACCGGCGTGACGCACCAGGGCTCCTACGGGCAGGGCGGCAGCTTCACCACCACGGTCGAAGTCTGCGCGCCCTCGAACACCGGATCGTCCGACCGCAGCGACCTGCTCGCGCTGCTGCCCCAGGGAGGGAAGCCTTTCAAATGAACCAACCAGTTCAGCTCAAGACGCCGACCGGCACTGCCAACGGGTCGGGCACCTCCTACAGCCGAGGCAAGGTTCTCGGTATCGCCGGAGTCATTGCTCAGGTGCAACTGCCGACCGGCGAGGTCGTACAGGTGCGTACGGACTTCCTACGCGGCAAGAGCGGGCCGCCACTGGCCGGAGAGATCTGGATCCTCGACCAGCTCTACGGGCAGTGGATGTTCGCTGTGCCGGTCGGCATCGTGGGTGGCGGTGGGGCGCTGTCCGCGCTCACCGACGTCGTCCTCACGAGCCCCAGCAACGGCCAGGCGCTCGTCTACGACTCGGCCCTGACCAAGTGGAAGAACGCGGTCCCGACGGCCGCTGCTGTGCCGTACAAGTCCTTCCTGGGCATCGCTGAGCGGGCGCTGGCATTCCTCAGCTACCAGACGAAGCCTTTCCTCGGGGTCAGTGCCGCTGCTGATTCCACTGTGGTCCTGAGCAGGCCCTATCCGTTCACCTTCACCGGCATCGTCAGCGGGTACTTCGACGCGGGCTCCTACACCCCCTCGGGCACCGTCACGGCCACGCTGGTGCTCTGCACGAATACTGCCGTCACTTCCAGCGCAGCGACCGCCACGGTGGCCTCTGACGGCTCCTTCAGCTTCGGCTCGGCCGCCCGCAACGGTTTCAAGAGCGTGCGTATCACCGACAGCAACGGCACCATCGCTGACTCGACCAAGTCCCCGGGTACCCTTCGTTCGATCTACGCCCCGTTCAGCGGCGGAGCCAACGGGACGCAGCCAGCCTTGACCGGCAAGAACGACACAGTCACCTACGCCTACGACCAAGCGGTCGCCATGCTCGCCGCGCTCGCCATGGGGCGGCTGGAGCTGGCTCAGCGGCTCTACGGTGGTCTCTGGCGGCAAGAGATCCCCTACTCGGCTACCAACTGGGGCTCCTGGCCGGTCATGACCGAGCAGCTCACACCGGACACCTTCAGCAATGTATTCCGACTCGACGCGCAGGGAATGGCGCTGTACGCGGTTGGTGCCTATGGTTCGGCAGCCAGCTTCGGCGACGAGATCTTCGGCTACCCCTGGACGACTAGTCTCTCGGGCTTCGGACTCACTCCATTCACGCAAGGGGGCACGGGGCTCTACCAGTTCGGCAGCGGTACTTATCCGGTCAACACAGCTGGGTACGCACCCATCGGTTCCGAACAGTCAGCTTCGGCCTACACCGCCGACGGCAACATGATGGCCTGGCTCGGCATCACCAAGGCTCGCCAGCTCATCCAGGCTGGCCCGATCGGCACGGCGACTGATTTGCAGGTAGCCATCATGGCCAGCCTGTGGAACGCAGGGCAGAACCGCTTCAACCGAGATTTGGCCAACTCGACCGCCGACCCGCTGCGCAACCGCATCCTCGGATACTTCTTCCTGCGCGGCATCGGTCGCAGCGAGGCGCCCAACCTCATCACCGACGCCGCGCTCACTCCGTACAAGCACACGAGTCCCTACAGCGGGGCTAAGGGCTACTCGGCCTACCGCACCCAGGCTGAGTACCCGAACGCAAGCTACCCAATCTGGACCGAAGGTACGTTGTTGCTTGCGCTCGCCTTTCTGGTCAGTGGAGACACCAGCCGCTGGGCTCAGACCATCTCCGACCTGTTCATCGTGTCGACGGGCGTCGATGACCAGCGAGAGAACGGCGGCCCAACCGCCAACGTGGGGATCTATTTCCGCGACGTCCAGCGCATCCAGAGCACGCTTGGCGGCATTCCTTATATCCTGCCCGACTCCTCCACGGCCTTCGACTACCCGAATACCAACACCTTCAGTTGGTCCACCGCGAGCGCGGCAGCAGCCATCTTCGCGATCACCGGCGGAGGCATCTTCGGGATCTAAGAATCTGTCCGCCGACCACTTCGGGCGACGGAAGTAATGAGCTTGGAGGTGGGATGCAGACACTCGCGCTGGTGCAGGGGGACCTCGTCCTCAATTCTGGCTCATACCTGACCTTTTCGGGCCCGGATAAGATCCGCCAGGATCTCGATCTCGCACTCAACGAGGCCTACGGCGCGGATCAGTTCCACCCGCTGTGGGGATCGATCCTCGACCGCTTCATGGGCCAGCCGATCACCAGCTCGCTCAAGCAAGCGGTGCTCAACGAGGTCACTCGGGTCTTGAAGAACTACATCACGGTGCAGATCGACGACGTCTCCTCCGACACCGTCGCCAACACCCGCAGCCGCTACGACACCGGCGACGTCGTGCAGTCGGTCGAATCGATCAACGCCGTGGTGTCCTTCGACCGGATCACGGTCACGGTAGTGCTGCAGACTCTGTCCAACCAGACCATCACCATCCAGCGACAGGTCATCGCATGATGCTCACCGCCAACGACCCGGAGGCTCACCGTGCCGACGGCGAATGATATTTCCTCCAACATCATCGACGCCCTGCGGGTCACCGAGCCCACTCTGGATACGTCGATCGGATCGGTCATCCGCAAGATCGTCGACGCGGCCTCCGGATCGATCTCCGAGGCCTACACGGACAGCCATCTGGTCAGTTACGCCTACGACATCGACTCCAAGACCGGCGGCGACCTCGACGACTTTTGCGCCCTGTTCGGCATCGCTCGACTGCAGGCACAGCGCGCCACCGGCGTGGTGACCTTCTCCCGGCCTTCCTCGATCGCTACCACCCGGACGGGCGTCGTCGGCGCCGGGATCCAGGTGCTGGCGATGACCACTCCGGCGGTCTACGTCCAGACCATCACCTCGGCCGTCATGGCTATCGGCCAGACCTCGATCGACGTGCCCGTTCAGGCGCTCGTGGCTGGCCCGCAGGGCAACGTCGCGGCCGGGACCCTGGTTAACCTCGCCACGGCCATCGACGGCGTGACCAGCTGCACCAACTCAGCCTCGCTGGCCTTCGGTACAGACTCCGAGTCGGACGACCAGCTCCGGTCCCGATTCAAGGCCACCGTGTTCCGCAACCTCGCAGGAACCGAGGCGATGTACCGCGCGATGGCCCTGCAGGTGCAGGCAGACCCGAGCGACTCGACCAGCCGGGCCGTCAGCCAGGTCAACCTGATCGGACCGAAGAAGACCTGGACCGAGCAGGTGGCGGTCGTCTCCGGTGTCGCGAGCACGAGCCTGACCAGCGCGGCCTACATCTACCCGCGCTCGGTCTACGTCGGCGCCAACATCAGCCAGGGCCAGTTCCTTACCCCGACCACGCAGTACACCGTCACGATCAACAACGCGGTCAACCCCGCCACCCTGCAGATCGCCAGCGTGGGCACCAACATGCCCGACGGCTTCTACGACCTGCAGTTCGACTACGTGCCGACCTACTCGCGCAATGATCCGCTCTCGACTCGGTTCGGCGCGGTCGGCGCCAACATCACCAACCGCATCGACTTGTGGGTCAACGGCATCGTCGCCCAGACCGCGACCCAGGCCTGCGTGTTCACCTCCACCAGCGCCATGCGCTTCAACACCACGCCGAACGACCCGCTGCAGGCCAGTCGCTACATCAAGCTCAACGGCAGCCCGCCCTCCAACAACGACGTCTTCGTGCCGCTCGCCTACGGGCCGATCATCAGCGTGCCCGCCTCACTGGTTATCGGAGCGAACACCTTCGTACTCGGCACGCACTACGACATCGTCCACCAGAACGATGCCTTCGGCTACGGACCGACCTCGCGCTACGGGCTCGTCTTCTACGTGGCCGGATCCTTGCCCGTCTCCAACACCGCGTTCTCCATCACCTACACCTACAACTCGGTGCCAGCGAGCGTGCAGAACGCGATCGAGAGCCAGTGGCGCCTGCTCGGCACGGACATGCAGGTGCACGGCGGGAAGATCGTCCAGTACCGCTACCACCTCGCGATCGTCTTCGACCGCACCTACGACCAGTCCACGGTGACCACCAACGTCAACACTGCGCTGGCGGCCTTCATCAACGGGCTCGGCTTCAACTCCGCGATGCAGGTCAGCGACCTCCTGCAGGTGATTCACAACGTGCCCGGCGTGGACAACGCGCGCTTCCTCAACAACACCGACGACGGCACGCACTACGCGATGGAGATCATCCTGCCCTCGGGCGCGACCGGAGCGGTGGCATCCTCCGGCGGCCGGGCGATCGACGTCTACTTCGACGATGCGTCCTACCCGCTGTTCCACAGCACCCGGATCATCGCCAAGGCGCGTAACAACTTTGGTACGCCATGACCAATCCCTTCAACGTCAACCAGGGCGACCAGACCAGCTTCTTCCAGTCGCAGCAGATCGACCCGAGCACGGCCGACCTCGTCTCCGACCAGATCGATCCCACCCAGCCGCAGGTCACCGGGCTCACCTCGGTCAGCGACCCGATCATCCCCGACCGAGTGGTCGTGGACCGGCTCACGCACCTCGATCCTTCGCTCTACGACCTGCGAGACAGCTCGCACCTCATGCGCCTACTCAAGGCGCTGCTCGGCGCGGCCGGAGCCGGTGGTCTGCGCAAGCAGATGACCATGACGCGGCTGTCGGGATCGCTGTCAGGCACACACTTCCTCGATCTCGACGGCTTCTGGGGAGCGCTGTTTACGATCGGGCGCATCTCGCCCGAGTCGATGCCCGCCAATGCCGATGGCACCTCGTTCAACCCGTTCACCCAAGTCGCCGACTCCGAGACCTGGGACGACGTCACCAGCCGCGACGGCATGTACCGCAGCCGCATCACGCAGTTCGCTCGGGCAATCAACCAGGGAGCCACCTACTACGGCATCCTTGCGGCAGCCGAGGCGCTGCTGGGCATCGAGTGCGACCTCATCGAGTCGTGGACCTACGCGGACCTGATCCCGCCGGGCCAGCTGGGCAGCGCGATCAACCCCAATACCTGGTTCGTGGTCACCTCCCAGTGGCCCACCTACGGAGCGGCCAACGGGCTGTCGTGGGGAGCGCTTGAGGGCGGTATACAGCTTCCTGGGCAAGCCCCGCTGGCCAGCCGGGGCGAAGTGATCATCCGGCCCAAGCGCGCGATCAGCCAGGAGGAGAAGCGTCAGGTCAGCCACGTGCTCGACGTGATCCGCCCAGCCGGGACGCTGATGACCGTGCTGGAATCCGGCGACGAGATCCAACAGACGTTGACCGCGCGCAGCGTGTGGGCCGACTCGGAGTCCTGGAACGTCGTCTCCGTGGTCACCGAGCGCCCGGGCCTACTCGACCCGAGCCAGGAGATCTACCCGGCCCAGGGGCAGTACCAGGGCGCGCGTCCGGCCTTCAGTGCCTACTCCGGTGAATCGATCAACTACAACAGCCGCGTCAGCGCGGTGAAGAGCTACCAGATGATCGACGACACCATCACCGACGCGGCCAGCGACTACGGCAGCGTGACCTACCTCGACGGGCAGACGCACGACTACGTACCCATCGAAGCGCTCATGAGCGCCCACCAGGCCGCCGCGACCCGGGCAGCCAGCGAGGGCATCATGACGTCCTACCCGTACCCACCGGCGAGGACCTCATGACCAGTTCGCTCGGATCGCTGTTCGTCGACCACTCAGACCTGTCGACCTTCAGCCAGGCCATCTCGCTCAACTCCGACCAGGTGCCATCCCAGCAACTCGACCAGCAGTTCTGGGCGACTCCCGAGCGCAGCGTCGACTCACTCGTCCAGGAGACGCTGGAGATCACCCTGACCAGCCCGCGTCTGGTCAACACGCTCTCCTTCGACGTCGCGCGCTACCCACACACCTCGACGGTGGAGTACTTCACCGATCAGGGAGTATGGGCGCCACTCATCGACGGAGTCACCGGCGCGCCGGTGGTCACCTCGATCGTGCAGTCGGTACCGGCCAAGCTTCCCAAGGCCACGGCCGTCCCAGGGCACCTGCACCCGCAGCACTCCTACGCGGGCCACTGGGAGCACGTCAGCCTGCAGGTCAAGCCCACGACCCTGCAACGCTTCCGGCTCGTCCTGCAGCGCAGCCTGTTCGGTCAGCCGCCACTGGACGCGTTCGGCCGAGCCATCCCCTACTCCCTTGCAGTCTCCAGCCTGCTGATCGGCTATCGAATCTCCTCGCTCGCCGAGGTCCCCCGCACGGCCCTGCAGGCCGACAGCTTCACCACCCGGCAGTCCTTCGCCACCACCGACGACTTGCTCGGTTCCTCGGTGGACTACTCGCTGCGTACCAACTTCGCGCGCAACGTCATCGGCAACACCGACGAGCAGGCCAGCCTGATCTGGCGCTGTGAGCCGCAGCCCTACCCGCGCGCCGTGGTCAGCTTCTACACAGACCTGCGTGATCCCCGAGGGCAAGGGCAGGTCGTCGACCGGATCTTCATCGACCCGATCAACAACGGCGCGCACCTCTCGCTCTACTACTGCAACCAGACGCCGGTCGGCGGGTTCAACCCGGTCGCCGACCCGCTCACCGCAGCCCAAGCCTCCTTCAGCGGGACGGCTGGCCTGCGGGGAGCAGCACTGCATCTCGGCGCCTACGGCGAGAACGCGGCTGTCGGCATCGACAACACCAATCTCGGCTTCGACCCCAGCCTGCCCTGGTGGATCGGCATCCGCGCCCGGACGAACTACGACCAGGGAGTGGACGGAACCGAGCATCCGTTGTTCGACTGCGGCGCCTTCCGGATCTCCATCACCGCCGACGGGTTGCTCCTCACGTCCTCGGCCGGGGACGTAGTCGATCTGTCGTTGGCCTACATCAACTCGCAGGACATCACCCTGATCGCGTCCTACGACGGCGTCAACTTCTTCCTGCACGCGATCACTGCGCAGGACGACGAGCAGGTCACGCAGGCCGCCTCGACCGTGATCGTGCCAACAGACATCCCGGCTCTGAGCCTCGGCAGCGACCTGGCAGGCACGGTGTTCGCCAACGTCGAGCTGTTCGACTTCATCCTCAAGGAGGAGCTGCTTCCTGATGAAGGGTTCCTCGGCGCGCCCGACGTCTACTCCAGCGTCACACAGTTCGCTACCGACGACGGACCTTCGGCAGCCAACGCTCTGTTGCGTCTCGACTCGACCAACCCGCTGATCAGCACGGCCTACCCATCCGGGCTGTTCGGGGGACCGGCGGCCAAGTACGAGCAGATGGTGTGGACGCCGATCCCGCGCGACTACCTTATGCAGCGTGGCTGGATGTTCCTCCCTGCCACCAAGGTGAAGTTCCTCAAGATGGAGTTCACCAATCTGCAGGCTGAATACCGCGACGTCTACGTCCCGACCACCCAGCTGATCAAGACCTTCCCGCCTGACGTGCTGGCTGACTTCGCACAGCGTGTCAAGGATCGGTCGGTCACCGCAGATGACCTCGGGCTCCTCACGATGTCCTCGCTGACCAGCGCGAGCCCCTACATCGACTTCCCGGTCTTCATCTCCACCGGCGGGACGCAGAAGGGCTACAGCAATACCGAGGCGTATGTTGCCGACGACTACACCTCCGGTAACCGGCTCTACCAGTCGCGCGGGTGGATGTGGGGCTACCAGGCGCTGCACTCGCCCAGCTCCGCCCCACGCTGGAACAAGGTCGCCAAGCACGACTACACCACCGAGCTGGTGACCTCGACGACCAAGCTGGCCTACTTCGTCGGACTGCGACGCATCCAGTTCGCGCGCACCGTCTTCACCGGCCAGGATGACGCCGCACAGTACGAAGACATGCTGATCGACGAAGCCAACATCGTCAGCTCGAACTGGGTCTTCGACCCCGAGCACGAGGCGCTGTCCTCCGGCGACGCGGCCAAGGCCCAGGCCGTCTCCTCGGTGTTCGGCAGCTCGCGCAACCTGCGCGGGATCCAGTTCGCCGCTCAGCAGTCAGAGCCAGCGCAGCTGCTACTCGACCCGGACTTCGCGGATCCGAAGTACCAGCACTGGACCTTCATCGGGGATGCCGAGTTCACCCAGTCGGCGACCCTGAGTCCGCTGGTGGGCACGGTGCTCCCGGTCACCCGCTCAATCGTCACCGGCTACTGGGGAGACATCGCCCCGCTCTACCCGACGTGGGGAGACCTCGTCGCCGGAGGAGTCACCTACGGCCAGCTCATCACCAGCGGTCGTACACGTCAGACGGAAGGCGGCATCGCCAGCGTCACCCCGGTCGCCCAACCGGCAGGAGGACGGCTCCTGGCAGCTGCTCGCGTGGTGGCGCCCGCCGATCTGGTCAGTCCGCTGTGGGTGCAGATCGTGGACGCGACCACCGGCGCCGTGCTCGCCGAAGAATCGGCGATCGTACGACGCGACCAGGTCACCGAGTGGTTCACCGAGTACACCATCGGCGAGGGAGGAACCTTCAGTCCGGTGCTCTGGGGAGATCTCGTTGGACCTCCGGGCACCGCCTACCCGTCGCTGGCTGACAGCTTCGGCCGACCCAATGCCACCGTCCTCGGGGTCATGGACTCCGGTCAGCAGTGGCTCACCGGCGCCAACGGGCTGAGCCTGACCATCGCCTCACTCAAGGCCAAGACCACCGTGGTCGGTCAGTCCAACTACGTCGACACCAGCTCGCCGTGGGGATCGCTGAAGGTCACCCTCGGCAACGCGATCACCACCGGCACCGCGAGCGCCAGCGTGATGCTGCTGGATCTCGGCGGCTACAAGCTGATGAACGACGGGCGCATCGTCTCCACGGCCACCACGAACGCCACCGCGCCGCTATTCACCCCGGCCACCAACGACCAGCTGCGCTTCGACTTCATGCCGACCAAGGGTGTGCCCGTCGGACAGCTCCCGGCCGGAGGAAGCGCGACCCTGCTGCCGTACGCGATGGTGATCTACCGCAACAACAACTGGGTCGCCACGGTGCTCACCGCGCGCGAGTTCCTGACGTTGCGCGGGATCGGCGGTCAGGTCAACCAGCTCTTCTCCACCTTCGTCTGGACGCCGAGCTACGCAGAGGTCCCCACCGGCACCAACGTCGTGCACATGCCGATGCCGAGCGACGGGTCCCTGTCGGCCGACAGCACCTACTGGACGGCCAGCGACGGAAGTCAGTGGTTCCTCACCGGCGCCTACGCCTTCGCCACCGGCGTGTCCTATTTCGGGGCGATCTCCACGGCCACTCCCACGGCGACCGGCGTCAGCTCGATCACGCGAGACTACGTCGACACCTTCGGCAGCTTCGTCATCAACATCACCCAGCTCGCGGCCGGGGTGACCACCACGACCTACATGCTCGCGATACTCGACATCGACTTCGAGAACGTGATCACGACCTACCTGCGCGCGGACGGGGCGGTCGTGAGCGTGGCTCAGGACGGCACGGTCACCGTACTCAAGTCCGGCGCGGTGCCGAGCCCGGCCAACGGGACGCTGTCGGTGCGCTACGTGCCGACCTCGATCCTGTCCTCGACGTTCAAGACCACCTACTCGGTCCAGCCCACCGACACCAAGGCGCTGATCTTCGTCCAGAACGGCGCGGTGCAGGGAGTCTTCTCCGGCGGGGACACTCTGTGGGTCAGTACGTGGCGCGGAATCGTCAGCTACAACGACGGCGCGGCGCACTTCACCATCCACGAAGGCATGTCGTGGAGCCCGGATGCCAGCCAGGTCGCGCTCGACACCCGCGCCCGTACGTGGGGCGACGTCGACCAGAACAACACCCTGACCTGGGGCGACCTCGCCTTCAGCCAGAACATCAACACCGACCCGGTGGTCGTGCAGGTGGTGCAGAAGGCGGCCTCCGGCGACACCTGGTACATGGACACGCTGAGCCTGTTCAGCGACCCGATCGTCTGGGAGTTCTCCAACGACGGGGGCCGGAGCTGGGTCCCCGGGCTCGACATCCGCAACAACCCCAAGGGCGTGCTGCTCTTCCCGCCGCCTTCGCCCGGCGCCAGCAACCCGAACCCGCCGCAGAACAAGCTCACCTGGCGCGTCACCGCCTGGGGTCCGAACGCGTGGATCAGCCATCTGGTCATCCGGCCGTGGTACCAGGGATTGACCCAGGGCATCCCGCCGCGCACGGCGGCCAGCCAACAGGGGCCGAACGTCAACCCCTACGACCACTACCCGCCGATCGAGCAGGACCCGCGCTTCCGGGTGTGGAACAAGCCGATCCCGCGCTCGTGGTGGTTCGCCTACCGTGATCACGACCCGACCCACATCAGCGACATCACCGCCCAGTGGCTCACGCTGCTCGCCGGTGACGCGCTCGTCTTGCCGGAGGTCCTCTAGATGGGCAAGAAGATTGCTGTCCGGGCGGCCGAACGCGCTGCCACTCGGTACGTAGTGAATGAATCTGGATGTCACATCAGCACTTACTGCCGTGAACGAGGCAACTACGCCATGGTGCAGTGGAAAGAAGATGGTCGCGTCCACGGAGTTCCGGCCCATCGAGCTGCTTTCCAGCACTACACCGGCGAAGATCCGGCAGAGATGGAAGTTGATCATCTCTGTCATGATCCGAAGGTCTGTTCTGGTGGGGATACTTGTCCGCACCGACCTTGCGTCAAGCGTGAGCATCTAGCGCTCGCGACTTCTCGGGAGAACGCGCTGCGAAGCAATGGCCCTAGTGCCATCAATGCTCGGAAGACCCATTGTCCGAAGTGTGGTGGTGAGTACAGCTACTACAGCTCTGAGAACGCAAGCGTCGGGCGGTACTGCTTGTCCTGTCGACGGAAAGCCACGCGGGAAGCGCAGCGGCGATACGTGCAGAGGCATCCCGATCGCGCACGCGCTAGCCAGCGGCGATACACAGCCAAGAAGGAGAGTGTTTCGGTTGTCTAGGGCCCACCTGTACCGCACCGTCCAGTCGCTGGGCGGCGCGCTTGTCGTCGGTGCCTCGGTGACCATCTGCGAGGCCGGGACGAGCACCCCGATCCTGCAGATCCTCTACACCACCGAGACCGGCTCCGATACGCGCTCGAACCCGTTCCTGGCGGCCGACGGCATCATCGACGTCTACCTCGACGACTCGCAGGACGTCGACCTGATCATCACCTACGGATCCTCGACGCTGACGGCGGCCTACCAGAACGTGCTACCGCCCTCCGATGAGATCTTCACCGCCGGTTCGCCGGTCACGGTGACCAACGGTCCCTCGACCAACTACCTGCTCGCCGGGGTCGACCCCACGCACGCCGTATGGGTCCCGCCGTCCTCGGTGATTCCTGGCCAGCTCGATGCGGCCATGCCCCAGCCGTCCATTCCCGCGATCGGTGCCGCCAACGGACTCCAGCTGATCCTGTGGGACGGCCTGGACTCCACCGGTGCCGCGATGCCCGCCGGGTTCGATCACATCCTGATCGCCACCGACGACGGGGTCGTCCTCGGCACGCTCCTGACTGCCGGTGGGCTCCTCCCTCAGCTGCCTGGCCCGTTCGACTTCACCTTCACCGCGTTCAACCAGGCAGGCCACTCGGGGGCTCCCTCCGACCTGAGCACCTACCAGCCCTACGTGCCGCCCACCTTCTCCGGGCCGAACCAGCTCACGGTCGGCGCGGCCGGACCGGCAGCAGCCCTACCAGCCACCCCCACGACCTACTTGTCCGTTACGGACGATGATGGTGCTCAATGGGTTATTCCTGCGTATCCGGTGGCCTGACCATTTGAAGTAGTGACTTGCGTTCTTGCAAAGCAGACTGGTAATAGGGCATCCTCGAAATTGGAATAGCCAATCGAGGAGGCCTGAACACCATGGCGTTGGAGCTGGCGGCTGCCCGGGCGGTAGCTCAGGCCAAGCTGCTGGAGCGCGCACTGCACGACCCAGGCCCGTGGGAGATCCAGGTCAACGACGTCCGCATGCTGGCCGTCAAGGTGAAGACTCCGAACCGTGTGATCTTCCTGGCTTACTTCCCGCCGATGTGCTGGGTGGACCCGCCCGAGGTCGCGTGGCTGGTCTGTCGGGGCGAGGAGATGGCCTGCCGACAGATCGTGGCTCCCGGAGAGGGCGCGCACGAGATCGAGTGGTCTCTCGGTCTGGACGAGGGTCTCGTCAACGCATGAGTGAGGCGGCCGTGATAGAGCGACCGCTGATGCCCAATGGTCGTCTCTACCATTCGCCTCTGGGATTGTTCCCTTTCCAGGCCGACTGCGTCATCGAGACCATTCATCACGGTGATCGAATTGGCATCGTCGATACCGGCCTCGGCAAGACGCACATCGCGATGTGCACTGCGGCCACGCTGTACGAGGAAGGCGAGATCGACCTCGTCATGCACGTCGGTCGACGCAACAAGGTCTCGGACAAGGACGAGTTCCCGGCCGACTGGGCGCAGTTCACCTCGCTGTCAGTGCTGGTCTACCACGGCGCTGGACGACACAACCGACTGCTCAAGCACGGTGTCCCCGACGTCGTGCTCACCACCTACGAGACCGCCGCGTCAGAGCTGATGAGCCGCAAGAAGACCCCCGGCAAGATGGGCAAGGGCGGCCGGGTGGACGGTCCGCTGATCCAGAAGCTGGGTCTGCGGGACAAGCGCGTCCTGTGGATCTTCGACGAGGTCGCGCGTCTGCGCGGTCGCAAGGCCGAGCGCTACCAGGCCATCTACTACGCGCTGGACCAGCTCCGCCGGGGCCCGCACAAGCAGCGTGCGCTCGGCTTGACGGCCACGATCATCTCGACCGAGGACGAGGGTGCCTTCAACGTCGCCCGGTTGGTGGTCCCGGGTTCGATGCCGCTGGTCACCGAGTACGAGCGCGAATTCACCCGAGGCCGTGACGAGTACCAGCAGTACGTCTACATCAAGGACAAGCAGCCGGAGTTCGACAGGCTCTTCCAGGCGACCCGTTTCCGGGTCCGCGAGGATGACCCGGCGATCCGTATCCAGATGCCCAAGCTGCGGGTAGACACCAAACACGTCGACCTGCTGCCCGAGCACAAGGCGCTCTACGAGGCCGTGGGCGACCTCTATGGCGAAGATCGGTCCAAGCTGACCGCCGAGCAGCGCTCCAAGCTCTCCATGGCCCTCAAGCTCACCGCCGGGCACCCTGCGGCCCTGCTGCACTCCGGGGCCGAGCTGTCCAAGGCCATCGTGGACACCCTCGGCGAGGAAGCCCTGCGCGCGATCCCCTCCTCGAAGTCCAGGTGGCTGATCGAGGAGCTGGAGGTGCTCTGCAAGGGCCAGGGAGCCCAGCTCATCGTGTTCACCTTCTACGCCGAGACCGTGCTGCCGGAGGTCGAGCGTGACCTGCGCGAAGCTGGCTTCTCGGTCGCGGTCTACAAGTCCGAGCAGACGCCGACGGAGAACCGCGAGTCCAAGCGAGCGTTCAAGGCCCGCGAGGTGCAGGTCATGCTCTCCTCCGACGCCGGGGCGGAGGGGCTCAACCTGCCGGAGGCGAGCTACGTCATCGAGTACGAGCCAGCCACCGCGATCGACGTCCGCCAGCAGCGTTTCGGACGTCACAAGCGCATCGTGGGCGGGGATAGCCCGTTCGTGTACGGCTGGTCGATGATGCTGCGCTCCACCGTGGAGGTCGACGCCTTCAACCTGGTGATGCACCGCGCAGAGCGTCAGGACGACCTCTATGGCGACACCGACACGGCCGGACACACCAACGCCCGGGACGAGAAGAAGCGACTGAGGAGCCGACAGTGACCTACCGAGTCACCGATCAAGTCTTGTCCTGGATGGAGCAGGTGCTCAACGAGGACCCCGAGTTCGACGGCCTCGACGTGCGCTACGACTGCGCGATGACTGCCCTACCGGACGGCGGCCAGGAAGACCGGTGGGTCCCGATCCTGACCCTCTACCTCGCCATCGACGGGAACAAGCCCGACCAGGACATCTTCGGCACGCCGGTGTTGCGCCCATACGCGACCACCGAGGATTTCGTGAAGGACCTGACCCGCGACGGTCTGCGCTCGTTGCTGAAGCTGCGCGAGGATCTGGCGGCCGAGGCCGTGCCCGCTACTGGGTCCTGAGGTAGAACGCGCACCGGTGGCCGCGTAGCTGGCCGACGAGCTTCGAATTGTGCCCGCACCGGCGCACCTCGTAGATGGCCGTCGGTATGTCCTTCACCTGGACGTGGGCGGCCGTGACCTGCGTCCACCCGCCGGTCAGGGTGACTCCCATGTACAACTCGGCCAGCCCGTCGGCCGCATGCACCACGCGGCCGTCCTCGGGTCCCTGGTTCAGCCAGTACTCCACGGTCTGCAGGCTAGCCGTTTGATCCGGCCATCGGATAGCCTCTCCAACACGCCAGAGATAGCGAAGGGCCCGGGAGTCTTCGGTCCCCACCGAACTCCCGGGCCCTGCTAGTAGACCGAAGTCCACATCAACTAAAAACGCGCCGCCCCACCTCACGAAGGGCTTTTGCTCTCGGGCTGGTGCCAGACCCGAAAGGTGGCGAGCTAGTGCACCCAGAGTTTAGGGACCCTCCGCTGCGCTATGCAACAGGGCAAGCTTTAGTGCTAGCCAGAATGTCCGTTTCCCCCAAGGGCCGTAGAGCTTCTGAAGGCATACCGGCAGTCGAGGGGATGCGGACGAAGCGGACACCGGTCTGTCGGAACTTCTCCTCCTTCGTGAGGGAGAACGGGACCGTCATCCATCGGCCGTGCGGGCGCAGGAACTGCGAAGCCTGCGGCAAGTGGCGTTCTGAGCAGCAGGCGGCTGAGCACCTAACCGCCTTCCGGCGACTGAACCACATGCTGTACTGGCGCGAGATCCCCGCCGGTGGCCGGGCCTACGCCTCAGAGATCGTGAAGCACCAGAGCAAGCTCGGGCACGGGGCGGAGGCCTTCGAGCAGAACGACGGGACCACGATGGTGGTCTGCAGCCACGACTTCAAGGACGCCTCACCCTGGCTGGGTGACGACGAGCGCTTCCTGCGCGAGCTGTTCGCCGACGTGCCGACCTTCACCGAGGGCGAGCGTCGCGTCTACGTCCGGCCGAACAAGGTGCTCGGTGCCGCACTCGCTGCCGGGCGTGACGAGGATCATGGCGAAACCGAGGTGCCCGAGCCCGAGCAGGTCTACCGGTTGGATCGCTACGCGGCGGCAGTCATCCGCGAGCACCGACTGATCGAGGAGGCAGACGAGGACGGCACGCTGCGCAAGATCAGGTTCCCCGAAATGGACGACCCGGTCGCCTACGCTCATTTCTGGGCCCACGTCACGCCGGTGAGCAGGCACTACCTGACAGCAGCTTGATACTTGTGCCGATCCAGATACTGTCATCTCATTCGCCGCACGTTGATTAGGAGCCATTATGAGCTGGGCGCAGGCCGAGGAACGCTTCGCCACCAAGTTCCAGGGGTACGAGTCGCGTCCTCCGCAGCGCTCGCTGGCGACCACGATCGAGCAGGCGCTCGAAGAGGGCGCTCATCTGGCTGCCCAGGCCCCCTGCGGCACCGGCAAGTCCTACGCCGCGCAGGTCACCGCGATCGACTACGCCAAGTACACCGGTCGCCCGGTCGTGCTCGCGACCGCGACCAAGGCTCTGCAGGACCAGTACATCCGCGACGCGGAGGATCTGCAGGAGCTGTACGAGCCGTTCCGGTTCGCGGTGGTCAAGGGTCGGTCCAACTACGTCTGCCTCGCCAAGCTCGACGAGCTGACCCCGCAGGACCTGGAGGTCGACCGCGAGGCGCTGTGGACCGAGCTGAAGGAGACAGGCGCCTCCGGTGACTTCGACCAGCTCACCGTGGCCATCACGCCCTACGACAAGGGCAAGCTATCCACCTCCTCGGAGGAGTGCCCGGGTGCCGGTGACTGCCCATTCGGAACGGTCTGCCTCGCCGAGCGGGCCAAGGCCCGGGCGCAGGAGTCCCACGTCGTCATCGCCAACCACGCGCTGCTGGTCACCGACGCGATCCTCAAGGGTGTCGCCGGACCAGACAGCCCGGTCGGTACCGCACTGCTGCCCGACTACAGCGCGGTCATCGTGGATGAGGCGCACGAGCTGGAGGAGTACACCACCGGCACGCTGGGCTCCAAGCTTACCGAGCGCAGCCTGACCCGGCTGGCCAACGACATCGCGGACTTCATGGAGGAGAGCGCTTACGTGGCCGCCGCCGTGCGGCCGGTGGCGGCCCTGTTCGGTGCGCTGGAGGACCAGATGCCCGCCGGGGAGAACGGGCGCCCGGCCCGGGAGAATACCATCGCCCTGTCGGCCGAGATCCTTGCCAACGTGGGCGACGAGATCCTCGCGGTGATCGAGTTGCTACGGGGCTTCGAGGAGAAGCTCGCGCAGAAGAAGATCTGGGCCAACGACCAGGCCAGCCAGAAGAAGAAGCGGCTGCGTCGGCGCAACGAGTCGCTGACCCGCAAGCTGGAGAACATCATCCTGGCTGACTTCGCAGACCTGGTGCGCTGGATCGAGCGTGAGACGGTCACCCCGCGCCGGGGCGATCCCTTCACCCAGATCTCGCTGAACTTCGCGCCGCTGACCGTGGGAGCCTTCCTGCGCGGTCACATCTGGAACCGGGTCCCGGCCGTGCTGATGAGCGCCACCCTGGCCGTCGGAAACGACTTCAGCTTCCTGGCGGAGCGGCTCGGCTTCGGCAGCGACCTGAAGACCTTCGACTGCGAATCGCCCTTCGACTTCCCGAGCCAGGCCCTGACCTACATCCCCGACATCCCCGACCCGAAGAAGGACCCCTCGGGCTACCGGGCAGGAGTGACCGCCAACCTGATCGAGCTGGTCAAGGCCTCCAACGGGCGAGCGCTGCTGCTGTTCACCAGCTGGACGAGCCTCAACCAGGCCTACCAGTCACTCGGGCCGATCATCGACTCGATGGGTCACCGCATCCTCAAGCAGGGCGAGCGGCCCAACAAGCAGCTCGCGCAGATCTTTGCCGAGGACGAGCACAGCGTGCTGTTCGCGGTGAAGTCGTTCTTCACCGGCGTCGACATCAAGGGCGACTCGCTGCGGCTCGTGGTCATGGACAAGTGCCCGTTCCCGGTGCCGAGCGACGTGATCTTCAAGGCCCGCTGCGACGTCATCGACGCCAAGGCCGTGCGGTTCAAGGACAAGAGCTTCAGCAAGCTGTCGGTGCCGATGATGGCCCTGTCTCTGCTGCAGGGCTTCGGTCGGCTGATCCGCACTTCGACCGACCGGGGCGTGGTCGCGATCCTCGACCCGCGCCTGAAGACCGCGTTCTACGGCTCGCGCATCCTGGGCGCGTTCCCCAACGCACCGATCACTCAGAGCCTGCCCGAGACCACCGCGTTCCTGCGGAGGCTGGATGAGGGCTAAACGCTTGCATCGACCTCGGTGATGGTCTACGGTCGGAACCCGGCCTAGTCGCCGAAGTACCAGCCAATTGACAACTACATAATTCGGTGCCGTTGCGCGGAGTGGTCCTACTTCAGGTAACAGCTGCTGGTGTCTTCGGACGCTGCCAGCTCAGAGGGATTCAAAGCCCTCAACCCGAGCTTGCTCGGGTGTCGGATCGTTCAACCAGTTCTCGGCACCTCGCAACGACTTCGACGCTGTTGCGTAGGGTAGGGGCTACTTCCCTGCTAAGGAAAAGGTCATAGGTTCGAGTCCTATCGGCTTGGGGCGACCCTGGCTGTAGCTCAGTTGGTAGAGCATTTGCCTCCACTCGTTTGTTCTCAGCGTCGTACTACTGCACCAAGCTGGCTGTTGCGTAGGCATGGGGGTACTTCCCTTTCTGGTAGAGATCAGTCCCTCGCCGCCGATTTGTTCTCAGCCAGTTCCTACTAGCCCCGCTGGAGGGGTCAACCGATGGCCAAGTTCAACGTCCCTGTCACCCAGGAGACCCGTCGCGGTCGCCTGACCAGCCCCGTCATGTCCGTGCCGGTTCCCGGCGCGCGTACCTACGAGGGCGCGGTCGCCACTGCGCGCGATCCCAAGTCCGAGCTGTTCCTGCTCGGCACCACCAACTTCGTCTCCGAGGGCACCTTCTACGAGGGCAAGAAGGAGCGCGACGCGCGCTACACCGCCCTCGTGCGTCAGGTCGCGGTACAGGACCCCGAGTGGCTGGCTTTCTTCGCCCACTGGCTGCGCGTCAGTGGCAACATGCGCTCGGCGCCAGTCGTGCTCGCGGCTGAGGCCGTCGCTGCGCGTCTGGCCAGCGGGAGCCACGGCTGGAGCCGCAAGCTCGTCGATGCCGTCCTTCAGCGCCCGGACGAGCCCGGTGAGTTCCTGGCTTACTGGGAGTCGCGCTGGGGCACCGAGTTCCCGATGTCGGTCAAGCGTGGCGTTGCCGACGCGGTCACCCGCATGTACACCGAGCGCGCCTACACCAAGTACGACAGCTCGACCAAGGGCTGGCGTTTCTCCGACGTGCTGACCATCTCCCACGCGCGCCCGAAGGCGTCCTGGCAGGCTGCGCTGTTCGAGCACATCGTCAACGACCGCTACGGCCGCGCCGAGAGCATCGCCGAGGGTCTGCAGCTGCTGCGTCAGCGCAAGGAACTGCTGGCTCTGCCGGTGTCTGACCGCCGGGCCGTGCTGGCTACTCCGGATCGTCTGCGCGTGGCGGGCTTCACCTGGGAGGCCCTCTCGGGCTGGCTGCAGGGTCCGATGGACGCGCAGGCGTGGGAGGCGATCATCCCGTCGATGAACGTGATGGCGCTGATCCGCAACCTGCGCAACTTCGACCAGGCCGAGATCTCCGACGAGGTCGCGCAGCTGGTGATCGCCAAGATCACCGACCAGGCGGAGGTCGCGAAGTCGCGGACCTTCCCGATGCGCTGGCTCTCGGCGTACAACCACGTGCCGAGCGACCGGTGGAAGCACGCTCTGAGCATCGGCGCCAGCCACACGCTGAGCAACGTCCCGAAGCTCGGTGGCCGCACGCTGATCATGGTCGACGTGTCCAGCTCGATGGACAACACATTCAGCAAGGACGGCACCTTGCAGCGCTGGGACGCGGCGGCGGTGTTCGGCATCGCGCTGGGCAAGGCGAACGCTCCCAACGCGACCGTGTCGGCCTTCTCCAGCCAGCAGACGTACTACGGCGACCCGCGCGGCGCGCGCACGAAGACCTTCGAGCTGCGCAAGGGCGCCAACGTGCTCAACGAGCTGGCTCGGTGGAAGAGCGAGGGCTACTTCATGGGTGGCGGCACCGAGACCGCCATGGCCCTACGTCAGCTCTACGACAGCCACGACCGCGTAGTGATCCTGACTGACGAGCAGGCCTCGCAAGCCGGTTACGCCGAGGTCGGCGACGCCCTTCCGGCCCACGTCCCGCTCTACACCTGGAACCTGGCTGGCTACGAGTACGGACACGCCAGCTCGGGCACGGGCAACCGACACACCTTCGGTGGTCTGACCGACGCGGCCTTCTCGACCATCGCCCAGCTGGAGAGCATGCAGGCTGGCCGCTGGCCCTGGGAAGGGTCCCTGAGCTAATTTCCTTGCGGAGTGGTCCTGCTGGTCCCCCCCGCAGCGCATCTCCGCAAGCAACGAAGCCCCTCGGTTTGGGTGAGCCGAGGGGCTTCGTTGTGTCCGCTTGCTATCCCCGACTTACCAGCTAAGATATTCGAAGTTACCTATTCGCATATGTGAGAAGGGAAAGTCGTGACGCTCGCTCCCGGTACCGCCAACATCCAGCAGCTGCTCACCGACGGCCACGGCCTCGGTGACGTGCTCGACGCGCTGGTCGAGTCCAAGGCCAAGAAGGGCACGGAGGTCGAGGTCCCTCGTCGGCCGCTGCCAGCCGTGGTGCCGATCTCCGACACCCAGCGCACCACGCTGCGCACCATCGTCTCCAAGCTCGACGCGCTGCAGCTGCCGACCAGCGCGCGCCTGCTCACCGACGTCGAGAAGGACACCTTCATCGACCTGTTCGGCGAGCTGAAGGATGCGCTGAAGGTCCTCGGCGTCGGCGAGTCCGCGCTCAAGGAGACCTTCCACAACCACCTCGACGTCGAGCTGGGCACCCCGGGCCCGGACGTCAAGCAGGACAAGAACGGTCACTACGTCAAGGCTGGCTCAGTCGGCTTCCCCGGCAAGCCGGTCGAGGTCAAGCGCGAGGAGCGCGGAGGCAAGGCCGCCTCGCTGACCGACTCCGATCTGCAGCGCCTGGAGTCCATGGGCGAGATCGACCACGCGACCTACCTGGCCATGACCGACGCTGGCATTCGCAACCCGAACGAGGCCAAGATCATGAGCCTGCTCAAGAAGCGCCCGGAGCTGCTCGGCGCCCTGCGCAAGGTCGCCACGCTGACCGACAAGACCACCGCGATCAGCATCCGCGCGGTCAAGTAATGGCGATGACGGTGGGCGAGTTGGTCGACTACTTGGTCGACCAGCCCAGGGACCGCTCGGTCGTACTGGCCAAGGATGCCGAGGGCAACGGCTACTCGCCGCTGTCCGCCGCCGAGGAGGCGATCTACGTTCCGGAGAGCACCTGGTCCGGGGAGATCTATCCGACGCCCGAGCAGATCGCGACCGAGAAGGATCCCGCCGACTGGTTCGACGGGTCGGGCGAGGAGGGCGCCGTGCGCGTGGTCCTGTTGGGGCCGGTGAACTGATGTTCGTTGCGCCGAAGAAGGTCGAGCCGCCGAAGTCGCTGCCCTACTGGCGGGCTCGCACCCAGTGCTGCAGCCAGGTCGAGAACATGTTCGGTGCCTGGCAGGTCAACAGCGGCGGCATCGTGCGCCGCTCGTTGGATTGGGCCACCCAGAAGCACGCGCACTGGCCCTACGCCCCGAAGACGCACCTGGACGAGATCAAGGCCGAGGCGCAGGCACGCGGATTCCACGTGGTGATCACCGGCGACCAGGTCGTCGTGTTCTGCCACGAGGGTGACCTCACGGTGGTCTGCTGATGGGCATTCGCCGGTCCCTGGGTCAGGTCTCGATCGTTCGGCCGAAGCGTGAGCTGTCCAGCGGTCAGTCGATACGCCGCACGTACTACGACCTGGTGACGGCTGACGACAAGGACGGCTACTGGCTGGTCAACTCCCGTGGCCAGCTCTCGGCGAACTGGAGCACCTACCAGGACATCCTGATCGATGCACCGGAGTCGTGGACGATCGGTGAGTGGGACCGGCTCAGCGACGAGGTCCGCAAGATGATCCGAGAGGACCAGGCCGCCCGTCAGCGCGCCCAGGAGGGCGCTACGGACTCGACGGGCGCGTGAGGTCGCTCGTCCCCGTCGACATCGTCTCCGAGCAGCTCAGCCCGCCGGAGGGGGCCTTCTGGACGACTCCCGAGATGTACTCCGAACGCACCGGCGAGCCGGGCTTCACGATCAACGAGGTGGCCCGGCTGTTCTTCGGCCGGTCGCGCCAGTGGCTGCGAAAGCACGTCTGGTACGGGCATCTGCTGATCGACGGGGAGGAAGTGATCATCCCCCGGGAGGCCGATACCGGGTATCTGCGCTGGCGTCTGTATGACATCGAGCGCACCGCGTTGGCCCTCACCCAGAGCGGCTACTTGCAAATCGGACAACTAGAACGTGTAATTGGCATTGTCAAGCTAGTAGCCCAGAACTACAACTACCTACTACCATCCCAACTTGAAACTCGGGTAATCCCAAGTAGCAAAAGGGTGAGACGGAGGGCACGTCCTATGGCTGTAGAAACGTTGACCGTGGTTCGCGACGATCTTGATGACTCCTCGGGAGCCACGACCAGACGCTTCTCGGTCGAAGACGTGCACTACCGGATCGACCTGACCGACAAGAACTGGGAGCAGCTGCTCTCGGTGCTGCAGCCCTACATCGCCGTGGCGCAGCCGGACAAGCGGCGGCGCATCGCCACCCCCGAAGAGGTCTCCAAACGTGCAGACATCCGGGAGTGGGCCAAGAAGCGGGGCTACCAGGTCGGCGAGCGCGGACGGATTCCCTACACCATCGTCGACGAGTACAACTCGGCTCACAGGAAGAAGAACTGAATGGCCAGGACCTCGATCCAGATCGAGCGCTACGAGTGTGACGGCTGCGGCACCATTGTCGATGGAGACGTCAACGGGCAGCTCGCCGAGGGTCTCCACTTCACCATCGTCAGGGTCGACGGTCTCGGCAACCAGGAGCAGGCCGACGGCTTCGCCTGCCGCCCGAGCCACCTCAAGAGCGCGGCGGAGTCGGCGCTGAAGAACGGCGACGACGTCGCCCCCTAGGGGTATCCACAGCTGTGTACAAGGCTGTGGAGAAGCCCGGTCGGACCCGGCCGGGTAGCGGAGGCCAGGTTCGGCGGCCCGCTCAAGGGCCAGGGGTTCGAATCCCTACTCCGCGCGTGACCACGATGATCGTCGACGGCAACAACCTCGCCATGCGCAGTTTCCACGCCGCGCAGGGCAAGATGAGCGCGGCCGGAGCCGACACCGGCGCGCTGCAGCTGTTCGTCAACAGCCTGTCCATGCACGTGCAGGACGAGATCCCCACCCGCCTGGTGATCTGCTGGGACGCGGGCAACAGCCAGATGAGACTGCGTCTCTACCCCGAGTACAAGGCCGCGCGTCGGGCCAAGGGCAGCTCGGACGGCGTCGAGCCGCACCATGAGCTGTTCGAGATCATCAAGCGCTTCCTCAGCCTGGCCGGGATCGCCCAGTGGCGCATGGCCGGGACCGAGGCTGACGACCTGATCGCGGCGGCCTGGCGCAGGCACCACCACACAGACAGGATGATCATCCTGTCCTCGGACAAGGACCTGCTGCAGCTGCTGGACGCCAACACCACCCAGGTTCGCTTCGCCACCAAGGGGTCCGACCGGTGGACGCGCGACCGCTTCATCGCCGAGAAAGGCTTCCGGCCGGAGCAGCTGCCGCTGGTCATGGCCTTGGAGGGCGACACCTCCGACGGCATCCCGGGCATGCGCGGCATCGGCCCGGTGAAGGCCCTGAAGATGCTGGTGGCGGCCAACTGGGACCTGGATCAAGCGATGCGACCGTACCCAGACCAGTACGCGATCGTTAAGACCTCACAGGCGCTGGTCGACCTGAACTGGGCGCCGGTCGAGGTCATCGATGTCCCCGAGTTCCATCCGCGTGATCGACCTGACTCCTGGAGAGAACTGCTTGCCTTCTGCGATCACTACGAGCTGCGCACCATCAGGTCGCGCCTGGTGGCGGGAGATCTGTGGTCCTAGATTCGGGATCGCTTCAAATGATGCGATCGGTCGACACGCCGTCGGTCGATGTGGTTGCCACGATGATCAGCCATCCGATACCGTTTGGCTCGGTGGCGACCTGCCGCTCGGTACATCGGGTGGGTTGACTCCGACTACTTGCGGCGGGCACTGCTCCGCCTACCGCTCTGCCTCGCTTATCTGGCCTGCGGGGCAGAGCGTTTCTTTTTGAGGGGGACTGCTTCAGTGACCGTTGCCGCAGTGAAATCTGCTCCCGGCCAGCAGCAGCGTCCTGCGCTGCGCGACCTCGACACCACCGAGAAGCAGATCCTGTGGGCGGTCAAGTACGGCCGCAAGTGCACTTTCAATGTCTTCGACTTCGGTTCTATTACTGGATATGTAGCGGGCATGGACCGCTATAACTATTTCGTAGTGTGGATTGACGATGATCGGATAAGACAAGCGTTAATTCACAAGGGGTCTACGCCTGTGGTCGAGCTGCACGCAGATGCCACGCTCGACACGGAAGAGACCGAGTTGCTCAGGCAGAAGCTTCTTGACATCATCTCCCCGTTCCGGGGTCACGTGCTGAAGCAGTACTTTCATCAGGCCCCATCCGCTCCCAGGGCGTGACGCCAGCCATGCCGTACCTCCGATTGGAGACGTCCTCGTGACCGACCAGCTCCTCTACTTCGAGCCAGACCTCACCGTCACGCAGGTCCAGGTGGCCTCCGTCGTTCCCCAGGTCACGGAACGGTTGGTGATCAATACCCAGCCTCGGGAAGCTTTCAAGACCATGGCCGAGGACGTGTGGGGCTGGGAGGAGCTGCGCGACTACGTGGCCTTGGAGATCACGCAGCGGTTCGGCGTGTTCCCCCGGGACGGCAAGAAGGAGTGTGGGATCTTCAAGTCGTTCATGACGCGCTGGACAGACTCGATCGCCATCGCCCACTTCGCCTTCGAGATCCACGACGGACGGTGGCGCGGAGCGCCGGTGCGTATGCAGCGGTTCTGCAAGAACTCAGACCCCTACTTCGCGTCGCCAATACACGACTACCTGATCAACCACACATAGACTCCCCGCACCTCACCAACCTGTTCTGACCTAACCCCACCGAGGTCATGAGTGCTGAAGCTTCCCGATCTGCCACCGCACGTGCAGATGGTCGCCGACGAGGACAACGATCGGCTGATCACCAGCTTCTCGCTGCCCCGTCGACTGGACCAGTGCCCGACGTGCCACGGCGCCAAGCAGTTCCTCTTCTACGACGACATGCGCAAGCCGATCGATGAGCGCGAGGTCGTCCACTGGGAGTGCGCCTGCTACGAGCAGATCGTGCTGCAGCGTTACTTCCTCAACCACGGGATCGGCAGCGCCTACGCCCAGCTGTGGTGGGCTGACGCCGAGGGCGTCGACAACGCCTCCCAGGCGGCCGGTGCGGCCTACGCGAAGGACCTCGTCCGCAACGTCGACAGCGGCATCGGGCTCTACCTGCACGGGACGCACGGCAACGGCAAGAGCATGCTCGCCAGCCTGCTGCTCAAGATGGCACTCAAGACCGGCGTCGATGGCTACTGGATCACGCTCACCGAACTGCTCTCCCACTACCAAGAAACCTGGCGGGACAAGGGCTACCGGCAGTGGTTCGACCGGCGGATGCGCAACGCGACCATGCTCGTGGTCGACGACATGGGACGCGAGTACGACGGACGCACCACGGCTGCCTCCACGATCGACACCATCTTCCGGACCAGAGCCCAGCACGGGATGACCACGGTGATCACCACCAACCTGTCGGAGGACCAGTTCACCCAGCGCTACACCAAGGGCGTGACCTCGTTGGTCGAGGAGACCTGCGACCGCATCCAGCTGACCGGCCCTGACTGGCGTTCGCTGCTGCGCGAGCGCAAGAAGATCGAACGCGACCTGCGTATCGACCGGCCGTTCACCTTCGGGACCTCGCGATGAAGTACTCGGAGTCCGTACTCGCCGCGCATCTCACCAACGCCGACTCGTTGGACATCCTTGCCCGCGAGGGCTTCCTCTCCGAGCGCTCGCTCGACGTCATTCCGACCGAGCTGCTGCGCACCCTGGTCACCTGGTCATTGGCCCGTTTCTTCGAGTCTGGTCGCAAGGTGGCGCCGTCCAAGACGGCGATCATCGAGAGCTTCGGGGACAAGATGGAGGCGCTCGGGATCGTCATCGACGACGACACCGAGACCGACACCGTGCAGTGGGCCATCGCCGACCTGCGTAGCTTCCATCTACACCTGAAGGCCAGCGAGTGGTCCCAGCGTTTCGCGACCAACATCTACGACGCCGAGCCCGAGAAGCGCATCTCCGTCGCCCAGAACGACGCTCAGGAGCTGGAGCGGCTCATCGCGACCGCCCGCTCGCGCCGTAACGAGATGACCGGTCTGGAGGGGGTGGACGACGCGATCTTCCGGATGAAGGAACGTCAGTCGCTCGGTCAGCAGACCATGGGCCTGACCTTCGGCATGCCGCTGCTCGACCAGCACCTGTTCGGGGTGCACCCGGGTGAGATCTGCACCGTGGCCGGAGGGCCCGGCACCGGCAAGAGCTGGCTGGCCGGGTGGGTCGCCAACCATGAGTTCCGGTGCGGGCGCAAGCCGCTGTTGGTCACCCTGGAGAACGACGCCTTCATGACCTTCGACCGGCTGGTGTGCATGGCTGCCGGGATCGACTACGAGTACTGGCAGCGCGGGCAGGTCCACGAAGGCCACATGATCCGGGTGGAGGCCTACCGGGCCGAGATGGCCGCCAGCAAGCATCAGCCGGTCGTGGTGCAGCTCAGCCCCGAGGAGAGCACCCCGACGGCCATCGTGCGACGCGCCTCGATGGAAGACGCTGACTCGCTGATCGTGGACCAGCTTTCCTTCGTACGCCCGGACGCGAACAGCCGATCGGTGAAGCGCAACGAGCAGCTGGCAGACATCATGCGGTCCTTCGCGACCTTGATCAAACACGAGTACTCGCTCCCGCTCATCCTGCTCAGCCAGATCAACCGCGAGGGTGTGACCGCCGCCCGCAAGACCGGCCGCTACTTCAAGGAGCATCTCGCCGAGGGAAGCTGGATCGAGCAGTCCTCCGACGTGGTGCTCGCGCTGTTCCAGTCAGACGTGATGGCCGAGATGGAGCATGCCCAGATCCAGCAGCTGAAGGGTCGTCGTACCGGCATCCGACACTTCGACACGATCTGGCGCCCCTACGTCGGCGACGTGCGGCTGCTGCGCGAGGTCACCCTGTCCGAGACACCGGCGCCCGAGGGGAAGGCCGCATGAACTGGGAGGAGCGGATGGCTGGCCAGGCGCGGGCCAGGGAAGACGCCAGGCTGAAGGACGAACGAGGGCGACCGGAGGACGACCCGCATTACGGCCACCACTCGCACCTGCGCGGGACCATGGTCAGCTGCTCGTGCGGCGAGCCCTATGGCATCACCTCGGTGGTCATATCCGAGGGCTACGACCCGGACGTGATCGTCTGCCACATCTGCGGCGCGCAGGGCTACGCCGGACTCCCGTGGGACGAGGACGCATGACGACCTTCACCTACGGGTTGCTGCCGGACGAGCTGAAACGTGAGCTGTGCGTCCAGCTCCTGACCGAGTTCGGGATCAGCGACTACGTCGAGACGACCAAGGGCGAGCTGCGGCATCGGTGCACTGTTCCGCTGGCCGGGCACACCGATCATGACTCGGTCACCGCGTCGCTGAACTACAAGAAGCTGACTTTCAACTGCTTCGTGTGCCAGAACGCGGGCGGCATCCTGTGGTGGATCGCGGTCAACCGCAAGGAGACCACCGAGGAGTCACGCGCGTGGCTGCACAAGACCTCCGGTGTCGGCGACGTCCTCGACAAGGATCTGTTCCTGCGGCTGCTCGATCAGCTGTTCTTCCCGCCCAAGCTGGAGACCACGCCGATGCCCAGCTACGGCGAGCAGACTCTCGCCCAGTGGTCGCACGAGCGCTGGGGCATGTTCCATCCCTATCTCACCGAGCCGTGGGAGCCGAACAACCAGGGCGGCCGGGAGTGCCCGGAGAAGACCCTGCATCGCTACGAGATCGGCTACTGCGATCACGACGACGACTGGCGCTACTACCAGCGCATCATCATCCCCTTGCGCTGGAAGGGAAAACTCGTCGGCTGGCAGGCGCGCAAGCTCTCCCAGGACGATGACCCGGACCCGACCAAGTACAAGAACTCCCCGGAAGCACCGCGTGATCGCATCCTCTACGGAGACCTCGATCAGCGTGACCTGATCGTGGTCGAGAGCCCGCTGTCGGTGCTGCGCCACGACCACCACCTGCCGATCGTGGCCACCCTCGGGGCCAACGTCACCGACATGCAGGTGCAGCTGATGCACGGCTACCGCCGGGTGATCCTCTGGTTCGACCCGGACAAGGGCGGCTGGGGCGCCTTGCAGGGCACCAAGAACTCACCCGGGCTGATCGAGCGGCTGAAGAACTACGTCGAGCTGGCGGTCGTGCCCAACACCTGGTCCAAGACCGACGCGGCCGATCTCACCGACGAGGAAGCCGAAGAAGAGGTCGAGCGCGCGGTGCCGTTCGTCTTGTGGAAGAGGCCAGAGCCAGACACCCTGATCCCCTACCGTCGCAGAGGAGCACTGCATTGAAGAAGATCAAGCCCATCAAGGGAGGTCGTCGGTGGGCGTTCATGCTGCGCGAGGACATCATGGATGCCGTTGAACCAGAGAAGGTCTACCTGCGCCGACTGCGGATTGTGCAGACGCCGTGGTTCGCGTGCTATCTGCACCGCATCTACCTGCCGGACCGCGATCGACACCCGCATGATCATCCGTGGCCGTTCCTGAGTCTCATCCTGCGCGGCGGCTACGACGAGACGATCTACTACACCGACGAAATCACCAACTCGCTGTTGATGAGCGACAAGGTCGTCTTCGCTCGCGATCGTCAGTGGCGCGTCGGCAGCATCCATTCGTTCCGCACCACCTGGGCGCACCAGATCACCATGATCAGGCCCGGCACGATCAGCTTGGTGGTCACCGGCCGTCGCTGCCGACAGTGGGGTTTCTGGGTCGAGGATGGCAAGTGGATCCCCTGGCCCGAGTACAACGCGGTGAAGCACGATCAGACCGAGCTTGATCCCTTCGAGGTGTGAGGAGACACCGATGGGTTTCTCGAAGTACGGCTCCGGAGACGGCGAGGTATTGCCGCCCGAGCCCACAGACGACGGCCTGACCAAACAGGCCGCCAAGCAGGCCACGGACGATCCGTGGACCGATGATGACCAGCGCGAGCTGGAGAAGGAGAGCCAGAAATGAGCTTCAAGCTCATCACCACGATCGTCACCGACTCCGAGGAAGCGGCCAAGGCGCTGCGAGACAAGATCTCGGAGATCGTCGCGGAGGCCGAGCAGCGCATCCACGACATCGCGCACACCATCCACGAGGCTCTCCCGGGTGTGCAGGCGCAGGCCGACGAGGCGATCGATGAGGCGAAGGCCGCAGCAGACAAGGCGGCGCAGGAAGCCGCTGACGTGGCTGCCAACGTCGAGAATCGCACCTCGGGCGTCGCAGACCACGACGTGACCTCTCCGGGTGGCGTGGAGGGCCTCAGCGGCCCGCAGCCGCCCGTCTCGGTCGAAGGCAACGTCTCCTTCAACGCTCCGGTGAGCGAGGGCACGCTGCAGGCTGAGGGGCACGTGAGTGGGTAATCCCCTCGTCCCCGGGCATGAGCTGTTCCCGGGCTTCCTGCCGCCTCCACTTCCCGGGGTCGGCGAGAGCGTGCACTACGTCGCGCGCGGGTCGGCCGACGGCGTCTATCCCATGGTGTGCCGGGCGGCCATCGTCACCCAGGTGACCGATGCATCGGCCGTCCCGGGCACGGCCTACGACGAGGTCGACCCCGAGACGCTCGGTCTGGCCGTGCTCAACCCCACCGGGTTGTTCTTCCACGAGCGCGTCAAGCACGTCGAGGAAGAGATGGCCGGAGGGTGCTGGCACTACCTGGATGGTTGGCTGCATCAGCCGGAGAACGTCGAACGATGACCGGTACCGGCACCTACCGCCTGATGGACGTCAGCGACGTCCTGGACAACCTCGGAGACCGCAACCATGGTCTGCGACCGGCCAGGATCGTGCAGCTGTCTGACGGGCAGTCGGTGCCGGACCGGATCTTCCAGGCCGCGACCGGGCCGACCACGTTCTCCACCTGCACCGAGCTGATACCCGCGTCCATCCAGCCGATCTTCGACGTCAACAGCTACTACCGCGACCTCGGATTCGACTGGCCGTACAAGGACATCACCCGGGGCATGCTGCGCGAGGCCTACACGCGCCTCGGCGGCCAGGGGAACGAACGACTGACCTACTGCCTCCGGCAGCTGCTCGACAAGCAACTACGGCCGCTCTACGACGCCTACCCGCCCGGCTGGCCCATGGACGACATGTACACCTGGCGGCTGATCAAGGAAGTCGCCGCTCAGTGGGCCAGCGAGCAGAGCGCAGAGACCGGCGAGCTGATCACCGGGCAGGACTTCCTACGGTCGCTCGGCTTCGACCGGCTCGCCGACGACGAGCCCGAAGACGAGGAGGAGATGCCTGAGGCCGTGCAGGTGTTTCTGGCCAACTCCTGGCCCTACGGCTACTACCTGTTGCACTCCCGTCGCTACGACGACGTCACGTTGTCGGAGTGGCAGTCCATCATCATCTCAGCCTGCGCGCACGAGGGCTTGTCACTTCAACTGGCTCTCGGGTACGTTGGCCGCACTGAGCAAACCTGGGCTATATACAACTACAACAATGACTTAGTCATATTCGTAAATGAAAATCAACAGCCCACCAATGCAATTGCTCAAGAGATCGCTACCGAATTGCGAACCCGAAAGGACCCGCAGCCAATGAGCGCACCCACGACCGAAGAGTCCACCATCAGCACAGCCTCCGCCTTCCGGCGGGGAGGTGCCCAGGCAGCAGAGCGTCAGCAGGCAGAAGCCGCAGCGCGCAAAGCCGCCCGAGGCAGCACCGACTACCTGTCCTCGCTGCTGAAGAAGCACAACGACACGGTGATCATCCGGTTCGTGATCGACGAGCCGGACTGGATCGAGGTCATGCAGCACAGCTTCCTCAAGACCAAGGCCGCTCCCGCCGACAAGCCCGCCGATGCCAACTGGCCGGACAAGATGGGCGCCGTCTGCCGCAAGACCGAGCGTGAGGACGGCGAGCCGTTCTACCCCGAGTGCTTCATCTGCGACCACATGAAGGGCTCCAACGGCAAGCGTCCGGCCCGTGGCTTGCGGATGTGGGCTATCGCGGTGATCCGCAAGGAGGTCATCGGCACACCCGAGATGGCAGCCGAGGGCAAGATCCCCACCGATCGGGTCGGCCAGCGCGTAGGCCTCACCGATGACACCGTCGAGGTCGACGAGGTCAAGGACGGCAAGGTCACCGGCAACAAGATCAAGCGCAAGCGCTACGTCATCGTCAACTACGCGCTGAAGAACTTCTTCACGCAGTTCGTGCAGTTCAGCAAGATCTACGGCACCGCGCTCGACCGCGACTACATGATCACGCGGCAGGGCGAGGAGACCGAGAGCACCTACCAGGCCGTGCCGATGGACATCATCCAGAAGCCGATCCTGGATGCCGACGGTGCCCCCACCGGCGAGCGCGAGCCGTTCGACCTGCGCAACCCGAAGTACGCCGACGCCTACTCTGACCACGGAATCGACTTGGCGAAGATCGTCATGGACCGGATGAGCGACCGCTTCTACGAGCGGTTCTTCGACTCCCGCGTCACCGTCCCGTGGTCCTCGGACGACGACGACAGCACCCCAGCCGCCGCGTCCTCCTCATCGAGCACGGCCGCATCGAGCGAGCCCAGCACCGTCACCGAGCCCGCTCCCGGGCCCGTCTCGGACAAGCTGAAGGCCATGCGTGACAAGCTCGTCGAGGACAACAAGGGTCGAACCGAGGGCGCCAGCTCTGGCGCGACCACCATGTACGACTTCTCGTAGCCTGCAACGCTCCATCCCCGGAGAAGTCACGTGTACAAGCTCATTCAGCAGTACGCGGAGCACGGCCACTGGGAGGACCCGGACGGTCAGGTCCTCCCAGTACCGTCGCTTGTCGAGGACATCAACGGCGAGCGCCTCATCCTCGTCGCCAACCTGGTACCCACCCAGGCCTGGATCGATGCCTCGGCCAGCGGCGCAGACGGCCTGCTCCGAGTGCTCGGTGCCCCGCTCGCCTACTGCCATGCCACCACGTTCACCAGCTACCGACGCGAGAACTCCTTCGCCGCCGCCTTCGAGCTGCCCGAGCCTCGATGGTTGAAGCTCGAAGTGGCCGGGCTGGTCGCGGAGATGACCGATCGCGACTACGCCGTGTCTGCCACCAGCAACCCCTTCGTCCACCTGCACACGCACAGCGAGTTCAGCCAGCTCGACGGTCTGTCGGTCATGGACGAGATCATGAAGGCAGTCGCTGAGGACGGCCAGAATGCCGTCGCGATCACCGACCACGGCAACTGCGCAGGACATCCCGCGCTGCAGAAGGCGGCCAACCTGGCCGGGGTTAAGCCGATCTTCGGCATCGAGGCCTACTTCGTCGACGACCGCGCCGTGCACGAGGACCAGCACGACTACCGACACCTGGTGCTGTGGGCCATGGATGACGCCGGTCTGCGTAACCTCTGGGCACTGTCCACCGAGGGCTACCGCGACCCGGGCTGGTACGGCAAGCCCCGTATCGACTGGGACACCCTGCAGCGTCTCAACGGCGGCCTGGCGGCCTCTACCGCCTGCCTCGGCGGTCCACTGCTGGAGCCCTACCTCGCCGGGAACGAACAGCTCGCGCTGGCCAACCTCGCCCGGCTGGCGGACATTTTCGACGACCGGCTGTTCATCGAGATCCACGCCAACCACCTCGACGACCAGAAGCGCGGCAACGCGTGGCTGATCGAAGTTGCGCGCAAGTACAACGTGCCGATGCTGGCAGCCGTGGACAGTCACTACGCCGAGGCCAAGGACAAGGAACACCACCACGCCTGGTTGGCCATGCAGACCAACAAGGACGTCGACGACGACAGCGAGCTGTTCGGCGGCAACCAGGACTACCACCTGATGGGCGTGGACGAGGTACGTCAGAAGCTCGCTTACCTGCCCGTCGACGTGGTGGACGAGGCGATCAACAACACCGGCATCCTCGCCTCGCTATGTACGGCCGAGATCAGGCCCAAGATCGTCATGCCGGTGTTCTCCAAGCCGACCGAGGACCACCCGGATCCGATCCAGCACGACGTCGAGCGCTTCGTGGACGGAGCGCTGGCCAACTGGCAGAGCCGCATCGTCGAGCGCGGCATCGACGAGACCATCGCCGAGAAGGACGTCACCTACGAGTGCGGCCTGATGGTCGAGAAGGGCTTCCCGGGCTACTACCTGATGACCGCCGACCTCGTCACCTGGGCGAAGTCGCAGGGGATCCTGGTTGGCCCGGGGCGCGGGTCCGGCGCCGCCAGCCGGATGGCCTACCTGCATCGCATCACCGAAGTCGACCCGATCGGCGCGGACCTGCTGCTCGACCGGTTCATGACCAAGGGCCGCAAGAGCCTGCCGGACTTCGACCTCGACTTCCCCACCAGCAAGTCGGACGTCATGACCCACTACGCCCGCGATCGGTATGGCGAAGAGCACGTCGCGCAGGTCGGCACTCACATGCGGGTGAAGAACAAGAGCGCGTTCAAGGACGTATATCGAGCCATCCAGTCGCGGCTGCCCGGAGACAGCTTCACCCTCCTCGCGCAGATCAGCAAGATCATCGACGAGGCGGAGAGTTCTACAGCCGGGCTGGGTTTGTCGTGGGAGGATCTGTTCGCACAGGTCGGTGACCTCCTGGAGCCCTACCGGGAGAAGATCCCTGAGGTGTTTGAGCTGGCGGAGGTCTTCCGAGGTCGGTTGAAGAACTATGGTCGTCACGCGGCCGGGATCATCATCGACCCAGACAACAATCTCCTCGACGAGCTGCCTATGCGGCGCGGTGAGGAGGGTGGGTTGATGGTCACCCAGTTCGACATGGACGCACTGGAATACCTGGGGAAGATCAAGTTTGATCTCCTGAAGCTGCGTAACCTCGACACCATCCAAGCTGCTATCGACCTGATCAAGGAGACCACCGGCGACGTCATCGACATCTACGGCTGGGTGGACGAGTACAACGACCCGGAGGTCTACGCGGACCTGGCAGCCGGATGGACGCTCGGGGTGTTCCAGATCGAGACGTCGCTCGGCACCCGCACCACCAAGCTGATCCAGCCGCGCAATCTCTCCGAACTGTCTGACGTCATCACCCTCGGCCGACCGGGCCCGATGCGCTCGGGGTTGGACAAGCTTTACTTGCGCCGCCGCTCGGGTGAGGAGGCAGTAGCCTTCGACGACCCGCGTCTGGAGGAGGTGCTGGCCAAGACCTACGGCGTGATGCTGTACCAGGAAGACATCATGGCCGTCTGCATGGTGCTCGCCGGGTACGACTCGGACGAGGCCGACCACGTCCGCAAGATCCTCGGCAAGAAGAAGGTCGAGCTGGTCGAGGCCGAGGGCATCAAGTTCGTGCAGCGCGCGGTGGAGAACAACACCGACCGCCAAGTGGCTGAAGAGATCTGGTCCCAGATGGGCGAGTTCGCCAAGTACTCGTTCAACCGGGCCCACGCCTACAGCTACGCCACGCTGGCCTATTGGACAGCCTGGCTGAAGACCCACTACCCGCGTGAGTACCTCACCGCGTCCATGGCCACCATCGACAAGGACCGCATCCCGCAGTTCGTCACCGAAGCCCGGCGACTGGGCTACGAAGTGCTGCCGCCAGACATCAACACCTCCGGCAAGGGCTTCACCGCCGACGGGCTCATCGTGCGTTACGGGCTGGAGAGCGTCAGCCGCGTTGGTGCCATCGCAGCCCAGGCCATCCTCGACGGGCGCGCGGAAGGGCTGTACACCAGCTACGAGGACTTCCTGGAGCGCAAGGGCGGCAAGTGCAACATGCTCCACGTCACGCAGCTCGCCCGCGTGGGAGCCTTCGACTCACTGTTTCCGAACAGGCGCGGTTTGGAGTACCGCATCGACGCCGACAAGTCAGGTGAGTCGACCAAGTGCAAGGACAAGGACGAGGCGCACACCAACGAGTGGGCTCGCGCTAACCACGACGTCCAACTGCCCTGTCACTTCGACTGGAGCGCCGAGCCGCCGAAGATCGGTCGTACCGGCAAGGTCCTGAAGGTCCAGCCGAAGCCGCCGAAGAAGTGCACCAAGGCCTGCCGCCACTACACCCCGCGCGACCCACTCAGCTACGACGACGTCGAGCCCTACAGCGATGCTGAGATCCGCGACATCGAGTACGAGCTGCTCGGGGTGTATCTGTCGTCCTCGCCGTTCGAGCGCATCCCGGTCGAGATGATGTCTGAGCTGATGACCGCCGACGGTCTGATGACCGCTGAACTCCAGGGCAGCTACCCGGTCGCCGCCATCGTGGCCTCGGCTCGCCCCGACCCCAAGGGCCGTGACTTCGGGTTCGCCACGCTGAACACCCCAGCCGGTGATCTGTCGGTCATCCTGTTCTCCAACCAGTGGGAGCGGTACAAGCCGTTCCTGCGCAAGGGCCAGATGGCCTTCGTCGAGATCTACAAGTCAGACCAGGATCGCTATCGCCTCACGCACATGGAGCCGCTGTGAAGCTACGTCGTGAGAATCGCGGTCCGCTGCTGCCGGTGGTCCAGCAAGGGATCAATCGCAAGCTGCTTGCCCGGGCGCTCGGCGTGGGAGCGGTCGACATCATCAGCGTCTCTCGCAACTTCTTCGACGGGTCGTGCGATATCAGATTCGTCATCCACAAGGACGAGGCGCAGGCTCTGAGCCGTTACCTCGCCCCTACTGACCTCACGCCGCCCGAGGAGACCTGATGGCTGCTGCCAAGAAAACCACTACTCGCAAGCGCACTCCGAGCGCCTCGGCCAGCGCACTGGCCAAGTTCGAGGAGCAGTTCGCCAAGGAGTTCGGCGAGGGCGTCCTGTCGACTCCCAAGATCAAGGCCTACGAGGTCGTCTCCACCGGCTCGCTCACCCTGGATGCCGCGCTCGGTTGCGGAGGGACCATCGTCGGACGCATCACTGAGATCTGGGGCCCGCCGAACACAGGCAAGACCACCATGGCGATGATCACGGCCGCCAATTACCAGCAGCAGTACCCCAACCGCGTGGTGGGTTGGATCGACGTCGAGCACTCCTGGGACAACGACTGGGCCAAGGCGCACGGGCTCGATATCGACCGGGTGCGTAAGACGGAGCCCGCGACGGCTCAGGATGTCAGCGACCACGCGAAGTTCATGGTGCGCTCTGGCCTGTTCAGCCTCATCGTGATCGACTCCATCGGCGGCATGATCGGCCGCTCCGAGGTGGAGAAGGACGCTGACGATGCCGCCGTGGCTGAGGTGGCCCGGGTGGTCACCCGCATGGTCAAGTACCAGGCGCACCAGCTCACGGTGCACAAGACCGGCTTGTGGATCATCAACCAGCCGCGCAGCAATATCGGCTCCTACGGCGGAGGCTCGACCACCGGCGGGGGTAACGCGCTCAAGCACGTGTCCACGCACAAGATCCGGATGCGGCTCACCAACACGAGCCCGTACATGGTGTCGAGCAAGCCCGAGGACGGTGAGGCAGGCTTCGAGGTCGCGGCACACGTCGAGCGGAACAAGGTCGCCCCGCCGAAGAAGGTCGCCACGTTCGGTCTGTTCAACCAGGACACCGATCAGTGGGGTCCGATGGGCATCGACCGGGCCAGCGAGGCGCTACGTCTGGGCATCCGCTTCGGCATCATCGCCAGCCCGTCCAAGGGCTGGTATCAACTACCCGACCGCGAGGTCCGAACAAACGGCGAGGCCAAGGTGCTCGGCGC